>OLYC01000120.1_pt1 | contig 72875 bp, 71 predicted proteins | sample 1674271 | NCBI WGS metagenome assembly OLYC01 (sample SAMEA103958154, study PRJEB25191) | human gut metagenome
AGCACCGAGTAGGGCGGTTGGTACATCCCCTGTACCCTGAGGGGAAAGGGGCTTGGGGAAAGCGGTGGAGCCTTCTTTAATGGTAAAGAAGGACGGGTTGATTTTAGAAAAAACTTAAGGTTCAAGGAAGCACTTGTGGGTTTTCGAAAACCTTCTTAGCATTAAGAGAGGTTTTTCGAAAGCCTTTTTCAAGCCCTATTTTCTAAAAAATAAAGCATATTTTTTGATCGTCAGCAAAAAATATCAAAATCTGATACGTAATCCAACATAATTTAGTATTTTTGCAATAAAATCAAAAGCGAATATGGCGCAGGATTGCTTGAATTCACCTTCTACAGCCGACGGAAGCAAACGCTTACCAAAGGGCATTCACGTTACTGGGGCTGATGACAAATCGGATCCAGGTATAGAAGGAACGCCCTGGGGTTACCTGTTCATTCACAACAAGACAGCCCAGGCTTTTGAGAATGAGATGAAAGACTATAACGAGAAAAATCCCAATTCAGCCGTACCTTGTTTCATTCACCGCACTTTGAGGTACAGACAAAAGAACGAGAAAGGTGGAGTAAAGAAAGAATTACAGCCATCCATCAGTGGACTCGTATTCTTGCAGGGCAAAACAAAAGTCCTCCAAGCATTCCTAAAGAATTATTATCCGCAATATCACTTGGTGAAAGACCGATGCAAGGGAGTTCCTGCCTCCATCAAGGACAAGGTTATGCAACCATTCATGACAGTATTGAAGGATAATCCAGAAAGAGTAACGTTTCTGAGAGACCCATTCGAGAAGTTTGCCAAAGACCATGTAAAGCTGCGTGTACTCACCGGCATTTTTGCAGGATGCGAAGGCTATATCGTCCGTATAGACCGCGACCGCCAACTCGTCTTCGACTTTGGAGGTTATGCTGTTGCCATCCGTGGCGTCCATAAAGAGGACTTCGAGGTCATCGAGAAGTAAAAAAGTACCAATAAGATACAGAACTTTCGCATGTGGCTTAAGTCAATTAGTGTCAATTATTTAAGGGTTTCTTGGTGGTTACGAAAGTAAGTTGTAAATTTGCGGGCAAGGATTAGAATAAAGGAGAATGTATTATGTTGACAAATAATGTATCTCAAGATAGGCCCATTCCTTATTGGGATGAAATCAAGAAATTAAGCATTGAGGATAAATATTCCTTGATAGCTAAAATTGAGTCCTCTTTAGGCGATGTTGATATGAGTGAGTCGACTAATTTGATTCATGGGATACCACGTGAGGTGATGATTGCGGCTGCAGAACATGCTCTGAAGGAAAATAGAGCAGGTCGCTGCATTCTAAATTCGCAAGTTGAGTCTTATATTAAAGCAAAAAGAGGGTGGAAGTAGTTTGGTCAGACTTGGCTTTGACGCAATTAGATGAAGTCATTGACTATGTGGAAGAACATTTTAGAGGAATATGATAAATAGGCCTAATGTCAGAAAAATGGTAGAAAAACACCGAATTTAATAATGGAATTGGACTTTCGCAAGTTCAGAAGTTATAGGCAGATTAATATGAAGCAAAAACTCCCCAAAAAATTGGTGGTTTCACAGAAAACCCTTATCTTTGCTGAATTAAATATTGAAGTTATGGCACGGTTAACATTACAGGTAGATAGCCCATCTTTGTTGGAGCAATTAAAGAATGTCCTCTCTCTTATGAAAGGCGTTAAAATAGTTTCTGACTCCCCTGTTTCAAGGAGTGCTGCTTTGGAAGATGTTCCAAACGCAGAAACTTTGGCAGCAATGAAAGAGGCAGAGAGTGGTCATGATGCAGGAGTAGTTCGAGTAGATAGCTTAGAAAGTTTCATGGCATCAATGGAGGAATAGGGTTTATGAAAGAAATTCGAAAGACCTCGCAGTTCAAGAAAGATTATAAGCGTTTTAAGAATGATAAAGAATTTGTAGAAACGTTTTGGAGATAGTTAAGCTTTTGGCAGAAGGCAATCAGATACTGGAAGAATATAATCCTCATCCTTTGAAAGGTAACTGGAAGAACTATATGGAATGCCATATAGAGAATGATACACTTTTGATTTGGTTTGATAAGAACAATAACGCAATAGTATTAGTTCGTTTAGGTTCGCATTCTGAGTTATTTGGTAAAGGACGTAAGCGCTGATGTCATTCATTAAATGCCAATGAAGGTCATAAGATTTCTGCCATAACCCTGATGGTAACCTCTCCGGAGTCGATCCTGTCCAAAGTAGAATAAAAAGTCTTGTCATCACCGCATCCAGCATTGGTCCCTGCGTTCCCATCAGCAGCAATCCCAGCAAGTTGCAACCAATCAGCATCAAGCATCTATTCGTATGTCCTTACGTTCCCATCAGCAGCAATCCCCATGTTCCTGCAGTCGCATCAGCAGCACCCCCCATGTCCCTGCGGTTTATCCCGCACAAAAAACTGCAGCTCCGCTGCTGGCGTAGACCTCTGATGGTCCGCCAACCTTATAGCGTAGCGGTTTGAGCACCGAGTAGGGCGGTTGGTACATCCCCTGTACCCTGAGGGGAAAGGGGCTTGGGGAAAGCGGTGGAGCCTTCTTTAATGGTAAAGAAGGACGGGTTGATTTTAGAAAAAACTTAAGGCTAAGGGAGGACTGGTGGGTTTTCGAAGATCTCTTAAGGCTAAGGGAGTACTTGTGGGTTTTCGAAAAGTCTCTTAAGTTCAAGGAAGTACTTGTAGGCTTCCTATAAAAAATAGCATATTTTTAAATTATAAGTAGAAAAACATAAAATCTGATACGTAATCCAACATAAATTAGTATTTTTGCAATAAAATCACACTTTTCATAAAAAAAGTGTGACGAAAGTAAAAGTCATGTGCATAGGCTGCGTGCCAAATAAAAACCCATAAATACAATTCAGATGATGCACATTATGCAAAAAACGACAAAGCTACCGCAACCATCATGTATGGTTGCAGCAAAAGACATAAAGTAGAAAGCGAATATGACGCAGGATTGCTTGAATTCACCTTCTACAGCCGACGTAAGCAAACGCTTACCAAAGGGCATCCACGTTACTGGGGCTGATGACAAATCGGATCCAGCTATAGAAGGAATGCCCTGGAGCCATCTGCTCATTTCATCGCCCACCGCTATGATATCTGTTTAGATGATGTGAAGGAGAAGGTATATGCCAGGGATATATTTGAAGGGATTAATAAGCAGTGGGCTTGAGATGGTTTTGCGGGGCGTTAAGCAACGACTCCATGAATGTGGAAAAATAGGATAAACTTTATACTCTTCTTCCTGAGTTCTGGGAAGATTAGGAACAATAAAAATGAATTTCAAATTTAGTCAAATTAAGGTATAACCTCCATTAGCTTGTGCTGATGGAGGGCTAAACTTTGTATTCTTGTCTCAAAATTAGAAAAATGATGCCGCCGTGCAAAGTTACAATATTATTTTGAGATATGCAATACGGCGTTGAGCGGATACTTACTATAGAGGACATCCTTACTCGCATCCTTATGGGCGAGGAGGTAGATGCCTCATTCTTACCATGTGACTATGTTCGCCATTTTAAAGATGGCATGGATGCAGAGGTCACAAAGCCAGCTCAAGTTGTTGCTTGATTGTTAAATAATAAAAAATCAAAACTTTATTCAAAAATACTGGTATGTCTAACTCATTGATAAATAGTTAGGACGCTGTATTGGTGATATACAAACTGTGGAATAATATATTAAAAAGCTTATGGGAGTTCCATTAACAACAGAAGAGTACGTAAAACGCCACAAAGCAGATTTGCAAGCTTTAGGATTTGATATTCAGTTTTTGGCTTTTGTAATTTTCTTACTCGATATTAAAGGAGGTGATGTCATTAAGTATGAAACGGAGGATGACTTTGTTGTTTTATGTGCAGATGGAACAAAATGGCTTATTCAAGTAAAGAACTCTGTTGATGATAATGCTAAAATGACAGATGCCGATTCTGACTTTTGGGGAACATTAGACAATTGGCTTACGTTATATGCCATAAGCACTTCCAAGGTTGATTTCTTGAAAGATGGTAATCGGTTTATTCTCTATACAAACAAGACTCTATCCAATTCCTTTTATGAACAGATAAAAGGCTTGAAACAGGGAAAATGTGGCATAGAAGAAGTCATTTCTTTTTTGCAACAAGTAAAAGAAACGGTTTCGTATTTTCCTATAGTCGAAAAAATGTTGAAGTTAGGAAAAGTGGAGTTGAGAATGTTTTTGCTAAAAGTTGAAGTAATGCAAGTTCCCGATTCATTAGGCGCATTATATGAGAAGTTTTTAAATCAAAACAACAGACCAACTAAGGCGGAGCAGATTGTTTGTGAACTGTTAGGGAAATTGCATACAGAAAAGATAAATGCTGCATCTAATCATAAAATATTATCTTATGAAAAAAATGCTTTTCTGAAAGAGTATAGAGGAATACTCCAAAAAGTTAGTGATGAGAGTCTTACTCCAATTATAGATGATAATATAGAAATACCTGAGGATGTAAATGAATTACCTTTTATAAAATATTTGGAACAGATTAATGTGTTGAATTTTCCAGATTCAATAGGAGATTATTATGGATCATGGCTAAGTTACAAGAACTCTATGCAAAAGTATTATTCAACACAACAGATGACACCAGAATTAGAGAATTCTATGAATTTTTCAGCAAAAAGAATATGGTCAATTCCTTTTCGTAAGTGTCATCAAAGAATTAGGCAAGATTCATCAGAAGATGAAAAGATAGATGCTGCTCAAAATTGTTTTTATGAAGTCATTGGAAAAAATATACCAATAGATGATTTGCGTTCTATCTATTCCCCCTTTTCTTCAGGTTGGTTTTTAAATATGACCAATGATATGGAGCACCCTACCATTTGTTGGCATTATGATGTGTATCCTAAATTGAAAAAGTAAAAATGAAACTATCAGGTTACTATGTTTATAATAATGTGGCTATAACTGCTTTTGCGATTATTTCCATGTTAAATGTATCTTCAAGAATTCCATTGTCAAAAGTAGCTTTGCTTATGCCGATGTTGTTGGATGATAACATTACTCAAAAAATGGTTAGTCAAAACTATACAAGCTTTGATTCTGTGGTTACACTTAACAAGATTTTTTTGAGCAATTTCAATGATAGATACATTGATTTGCTACCCCAAGTTGTAAATGGAATATCAATCCTCTTGGACTTGAACTTAGCTTCTTTGTATGGAGAATTTGTCACTGCAGAAAATGCAGAGAGCTATCAATCTATGTTGTCAAAATGTGATAGTAATAGATTAGTTAATATCCATAAGGCAGCTTCGAAACTATTGAAGTTAGTAAAGGATTCTGACATAGCAAATGATTACCGTAAATTGAATGTAGAGTTATGAAACTTTTTATATCAAAACTATATATATGGTTCGACAAAGGGATAAAACCTCGCATTATCTCCTTTGAGAACAATAAGGTGAATGTTATTACAGGCAGTTCTTCAACAGGCAAGAGCAATATTTATGCTATCATAGACTATTGCTTGTTGTCTGGTCGCCCAAACATTGTATTTCCTATTATAAACGAAAATGCTCGTTGGTATGGTTTGGAGTTTTGTGTTGGAGACAAGTTTTTTGCCATAGCAAGGAAAAAACCTACGGTAGATGTCGTTCCACCAGAATTATTTCTTCAACATGAGCCATTTCCTGAGTTATTTTATCCAACATCATATAATTCACATGTCAATGACGCAAGACGAGAGTTGGATAAGGCTTTTGGGTATAAATCCCATAAAGAACTTTTCTATCGCTCAAGCTTTGTTTTCAATGCTTTGACAGAAAATATAATCACGTCTCCATACGATTTCCTGAACTATAAATTTTATGGCATTGATATGTTTGATGAAAAGGAGAGTCGTTGTAAGTTTGTAGAGTCTGTTTTGACACCTGATGTAGAACAGATAACAAAAATAATTGAGGAACTCAAAGAACTTCAGAAGAAAAAGAAGGATTATGATAGATATAAAAAGTCATTGGGCAAGCAAGCTGATGGCTTTAATGAACTTTTAGTGCAACTTGTCAATATGTGTATTAATGCGAATCTATTGACAGAAAGTATTAAAGACTGTCCTGATGAAGATCAGATACAGGCATTGAAGCAAATTTTGGAAGAGAATACTGTTCCTAAGGCAGAAAAAGACAAATACGATGAAGAGTTTAAGGCCTTGCAGGAAAAGCATTCACGCATAAGTCTTCAGTTGACAAACATAAACCGTGCAAAAAAAGCACAGGAAGAGTATGCTGAGTCTTTGGGATTGATTGAAGATTCGTTGAAACCTGTTGAAGTACTGAACGAAAAAATCAACCTTCAAGGATCTAATATGTGGACATCACATGTAGTAAATTCACTAAAGGGTTCATTAGAAAAAATATCATCCAACAAGCAACAGATAGAGGCTTTGCCGTTTGTCTCGGAACAAGTTGTACAAAGTTTAGAGGCACAGCTGAAATCAATTGAAGAAAATATGGAGATGATAACCAAGCAGAAAGGCTCTCTATATCAACAAGTAAATAGCATAAAGCTTATAGGATTCTTGGAATCTAAAATTGTAGAGTTGGAACAGCTTTGGCAAAAAAAACATAAGGAAGAATCGAAAAATGTAGAAGTCTTTAGCGAGGAAGATGACCAAAGAATTTCAGTATTGGAGCAAATGAAGGATGCAATAACGCAAAAACAGTTGACTACCATACCCAAATTGAACGAGTGCATCCAGCATATTTTTGATGGCTTCCAATATATGGAGCATTATGAGCATTGTTATACAAAATATGAAATGAAGCAGGAACGTCTAATGCTGAATAATGGCAAGTCAATACTCAATTATGATGTTATAGGTAGCCAGTCCAACTATATGTTCCTTCATCTTTGCTTCTTCTTAGGTATTCATCGTTATTTCTTTGAGAATTTGAATATGCGTCATATCGGTCAGTTTCTCTTCATAGACCAACCGAGCATTCCATATTATGCAGGTTCAGAGAATGTAAAGACAACCGACAAGGAAAAATTGCTTGATGCTTTCGCTGGTATCAACCGATTCATGAAATATGTGATAGAGGAGAAAAAAGAGCAGTTCCAAATAATCCTTGTTGAGCATGCACCAGATACTTATTGGACAGGAGAAAACAAGTTGGATTATTTCGTAACCAAAGAAAATTTTACGAATGGCAATGCCTTGATTCCCCAATATGTTTTAGAGCAAAACAAAGACAATGAAAATTAAAATAGGCAACATAAGCCACATGATAGTTCATTATGTTGGCAACAAAAGCAGAGATGAAGGTGTCTCATTCTCTGAGAAAGAACTTGACTATACGGATATATCTTCTGATATAACATCAATGTTGGTTAAGTCTTTCGACACCAAAGAGCCATGTCACTTCTACTTTGAAAGAACATTGGCATTAAATCCAATATATACATTTGTCAAAACTATATTTGAAGATGTCTCAAGATTTCAAGAGCAATCAGAGTTTATAGCAAAGATTCTTTACGAGAAGACATCTCATCCAATGACAAAATCAGGGGAGTTGAATATAGTTTATCTGTCTGATTGTGAAGTTGACGGCAAGCATACGGATGCAATAGCAATGCTAAAGACAGAAAACAAACAACCAGCTTACCAATATCTTCAAACCGAACATGGCTATGAGATAAAAAAGTCAGAGGTCATAAGTTTCTCTAAGGTAGAGAAAGGCTGCTTGATTTTCAATGTCAATGAAGAAAATGGCTATGTTGTTTTCTCTGTTGATAAGAAATCTAAGGGCATTCAGTCAAAGTATTGGAAAGACGATTTCCTACACATCATTATAGATGCGACATCATATTCACAAACCAAGAATTTTCTAAATTCTTGCAAGGCTTTCATTGCGGACAATTACTCTGATGAATCAAAGGTAGAAAAAGCCAATCTTATATCTAAGGTAAGAAAGGCATTGGGGCAGGCAGAAACCGTGTCAGTCCATGAATTTTCAAAAGAAATTTTCGGTGAAGGCGGTTTGGATAAGCAATTTGAAAGCTATTTGTCATCGAAAGAAAATCCTTGTCAAATGCAGGATATTGACATCCATATAGAAATGCCATTGGTAAAAAAGAAAAGTTCACTACCAAAAACGACTTTATATCTTGACTCCAATTTTGAGATAAATATCTTGGGAGGACATGACAAAATCGTCCAAGGCTTTGATGAAGCTGCAGGAATGAATTACTATCAGTTTTTCTATAATAAGGAAAAGTAGTCGGTTTATTAACTAATTCATTTGATGCTATGTTTGTAGAAGACAATAATATCTATATAGGTGGAACAAATGTCCTTCCTGAATGGGGAAAAGTTGTAGATGATAGCAAGTCCTTTTCTGAAGAACAGCAGAAAAAAATGCGCTCGAATGTTATTGAGCGTATACAGAAGATGTTCCGTGATTATTTGGAATTGGATAATGTTTCTTTCCTTTTTGGTACGGGGGCATCAATTCATTTAGGAGCAGCTTCTATACAAAACATTCCGTTTGCCGTTGAAGATGACATCCTTAAAGGCAAGAATAAGGATATTGCAAATGATTTCAAAGCTTACATTCGAAAGATGCAGAAGAATGTAACGAATGGGTTAGAGAAAGATAAGGTCAGAACAGACTCCTATGGATGGAAGTATACTTATGATGGTGAGTTCTATAGAAATTGTGATGTCAAGAAGAAAACCGAAAAAGGGAATGAAGTAGAGGTTGTTGATGAATATGGAGAAATAGAAGTCCCATTGGAATCTTTGTTGAATTACCTTATTGCCAATTTGTATGTAGCAGAAGCTGAGCAAGATAATGATAAAGTTACAAAATTAAGCAATTTGATTTCTGCCATCAAGAAGGCAATGTTCAATTTATGCGATGTTCATCTTAGAACGACCAGCGATAGAGATTTAGAGCGTATTAAGAGTAAAGGTTATAAGGAATTATTCAAAAAGGATAAATATATCTTTCATGAGAAGTTCTTGAAGTCTTTGTTACAAAGACCTTTAAATCTGAAACGTGCGAATATCTTCACAAGCAATTATGACTTGGCTTTTGAATATGCCTTCGATAATATAGGAGTAAAGTACATTGATGGCTTTTCTGGCTTTCATCATCGTTACTTTAAACCAGAGACATTTGACTATGATATATTTTATCCTGGTTCTACGACATCAGGTAAAGTACAACGTATAGAAAAAGTCGTTAGGTATTTCAAATTGCATGGCTCAATTACGTGGGTTAAAGATCATGATTTGAATGCATCAAATGTCTATGGAATTAAGGAAATGCCAATAGACTTAATCAAAGAAAAGTCAAAGGATTCAAGCGAATCTTTTGATTATGGAGATTTGATGATATATCCATCTGCGGTTAAGAAGTCATATACATTAGATTTGCCGTATTCGGAACTTATCCGTCAGTTTAGCAGTGCGATTTCCCAACCTCAGTCAGTGCTGTTTGCTATTGGCTATTCTTTCTGCGATGAGCATTTCAATGATATTATCTACCAAGCATTGTCAAATCCTTCTTTCACATTAATAATTGTGAATTTTCAAAAATCAGAAAAGTCTCATGAGATTAAGCGTTTGAGAGATTTGAAAGATCCTCGTATCATTATATTGGAAGGAAATGACATAGGTGATTTCTTAACATTCTCAACAGAAATGATGCCAACTTTTACAGATGCTTCGTCTTCGGATGAAGTAATCAAGACATTGGAAACATTGTTAAATAAATAGTGCAATACATTATGGAACAAGAAAGACAAGTTGGAAAAATTGTTTCTGTTGACAGCCTGACAGTTTATGTTAAATTGGATGATGACTTGAAAAGCTTATATAAGAGCGGCTTTCATGAAATCTATCCGATAGCCAGAATAAACTCATATATAATAATACCAGTTGGAGCTGACAGAATAGTAGCAATGGTAAATCGTGTACAGACACGTGAAGAAACAGATATGAGTAAAAGTAATCATTCTATCTTCTTGACGGAATCTTCGAGATATTTGTCTGCCACTATGATAGGTACTATAGAGAATAACAAAAGTTATGTTATGGGTGTTTATAACTATCCAATACTTGATAATCCTGTATGGTATGTTGTTAGGGAAGATTTGGAAAAGATTTTCGACCAAAAGAGAGAATACGAGAAGATAGACTATGAGCATGATTTCTATTTACCAATAGGCATGTCTCCAGCATTTCCTGATTTCAAGATAAAAATCAATCCAGACAAATTCTTTGGCAAACATGCGGCAATCTTAGGTAATACAGGTTCGGGTAAATCATGCACGTTATCTTCGATATTACAGAGTTTGTTTCATTTTTCGTACAATGAGAAGAAGTTGAAAAGCGCTCATTTCATAATTTTTGATACCAATGGTGAATATAAAAATGCTTTTCAGTTGCCGGAAGAAGATGTTGTTAATCCTTTGGCGATAACTAAGGAAGGTATTCGCATACCTCATTGGTTTATGAACTATGATGACTTGGATTACCTGTTCGAACCAACATCTGGTAGTCAAGCACCAATTCTAAAGAGAGCTGTTGGACTAGCAAAAAGTACTAACGATGTTCTAGAAGCTACGGAAACTCTATCTAAATTTCAACTGTCGCAGTTAAATTCATTGTTAACTTCCTTACAAGGGAATTCTTACACGATGAAAAATTGTCTTATTGATGATTTAGGAACAACTCTTAAAATGTTCAAAAGTGCAAAAGCAAAGTCTAATTCAAATTTATATGATGAACTGATAGAGGTTTTGGAAGAACTTACAAAGGCAAGAGGAAGTTTGACGAAAAATGAAAAAGGTTTTCTAAATGGTAGTGTTGATCTCAGTGTGATTACTGATGTTTTGCCAAAGTTACAAAAACTAATAGAGAAATTCATTGCAGACAAAAATATTGCAACAACATCAGAGAACAGAAACTTGGATTTGCCTATATTCTATAATTTTTCGGATTTGTTGTCAACCTATTTTGATGTTGCAATCCGAGAACAAGAAACTTCGTCTGACCGTTTGGCTGAATACGTATCAACCTTGAAAATGCGTATGCAATCTTTTAAGGATGACATGCGTATTTCCAGTCCATTGATGATGGAAACTGTAGAAGATATAGAAAATGTATTGGTTAAATTCATCTCTTTTCTTTTGGGTGATTACTGCAAAGTATATGATACAACAGACAGTGATATTTATACCGAGTACATTAAAAATTTGAATGTTGACGTAGAGCAAGGAACTCCTAACCAAATTACAATTCTTGATATGTCGCTCCTTCCTTCTGAGGTGTTAGAGACGATTACGGGACTTGTTGGTAGAATCGTCCTTGAATTTGTTTCAAGGTTCAAGGAAGAAGATAGAGGAACAATGCCGATTGTTATGGTGTTGGAAGAAGCTCAGAATTACATCCCGGAAATTAATAAGAAAGACAGGACTTCTATATCTCGCAAAGTTTTTGAGCGAATAGCTCGTGAGGGTCGTAAATATGGATTGTCACTCGTTATTTCAAGCCAACGACCATCAGAGTTATCAAAGACCGTTCTTTCTCAGTGCAATAGTTTTATCATTCATCGTCTTCAAAATCCAGATGACCAACAATATATCAGAAAATTAGTTTCTTCTGCGAGTTCAGAAGTTCTGAATCAATTGCCAATATTGCCACAACAACATGCTATTATATTAGGAGACGCAGTAAGAACACCAGTAATGGCTCGTATAAACACAGCTAGTCCTAAACCAAAAAGTGATAATCCACATTTCGTGGAGAATTGGTTGAATGAGGGAAAGAACAAGGAGTTTTACCATTCCATCTGTGATGAATGGGAAACTGAATAGATGATATTTTATAAAAGAAAAATAAATGAATGCAGTATACTTTAGAAGCGAGCGCGAAGCAATTGATGCCATTACAATGATGCTCTCAAACTATAATATTCGATTTGATACAGAAGTCAGATCAAGATATAGACCTCTTTATTATGATATTTTCCTTCCTGATGGATTGGGGTATGTGAAAAGGCAAATAGATCAAAAAACAATTGATTTCGGTCTTGAGGGTACTACTGCTATTGAAATTAAGGGACGAATATTGTTTGATACTCTATCAAGGTATGAGATACTATATCAGCAACTCTGTCTAAAGCATGAAATTCGTAACTTTATACTCTTGTATGCCTTTGGAATAATACCTGTTTCAGTAAAAGACAGAATAAGAAAGCAATATAACAACAAGTTTCAGATTTACTCATTACAAGAGTTTTGGGATAAATTGTCTGGGAATAGATTGTCTACAATCCCGAATAGAACCACCTATGATTGGCTTATAGACCGAAACAAATCTTTGGAAATGGCAAAGACAAGTCTTACAGAAGAAAGGTTTACCTTATTTCTAGGGGCTGGTGTTAGTATGTCTGCAAATCTTCCTTCTTGGTGGAATCTTCTGAAAGATATGATAGACACTTGCAAGCAGAAAGAATTCAAAGATGGAGATATAGAGAAACTAACAAAGGTTTGTTATAACTCTTCTATTGTCATGGGTAGATTCGTCAGAATGATGATGGAGAAAAAGTCTAATGACGAGGATTATTATCAATGCCTACATGATGCACTTTATGGTGGTATTTCGGCATATCGTTCTCCACTTATTGACGAGATATGTAATCTTGTCGATTGTAAGAAATCGCAAGCTCAGAGCATCATTACTTATAATTTTGATGATGTGATGGAAAGAGCCTTAAGAAAAAGAGGTATAGGAAACTATTCTGTCTTTGGGCAGAATCAACCGCAACGGTTTTTCCCAATTTATCATGTTCATGGATTTATCCCTTATGCCAATAAAGATGACATAAAGTCCATTCCAGTTTTGAGTGAAGAAGAGTACCATAGAGTTTATGCAAGTTCTTACAACTGGTCAAATGTGGAGCAGCTTCATGCTTTGAGTAGAACAACCTGCATCTTTATCGGTTTGTCAATGACAGATCCTAATCTTCGACGCCTTCTTGATATTGCCATCCAAGATAGTGAAAATGATCCAAGGCATTTTGTTTTCTTGCCACGTATATCTGAATTTGGTACAGACAAAAATGCAGAAGCAAAAAACAATGAAGCTATGAAAATCCAAAAGCAGATTTTCGTGGAACTGGGTTTGAGAGTGATATGGTATAGAGATTATAATGAGCTTCCAAAATTATTAAAGAATTTATATAAGTTAGATAGTTGAATATTTCTCAAACATTAGATAATAGCAAATGAATAGCAAAGAATACTTTGCTTCTGTATTTCGAATGCTGTTCTTGATTGGTTGTATCGTAGTTTATGAGGCGATGTTTATTGTAAGGATGTTGAAATAACAGAGAATATCATGAGCGAAGAACAATACAACGAATTGCAGAAAGCTTACACAAAGGAGGTTTTAGCAAATATGATAAAGGCAGATATACGACAAAGGTTCCCTGAACCTTATGCCAGTATGTATTGCCAGCAGTTTGATAATTTCAAAAACGTTGCAGATTTCTTTGAATTTGCAGCAAAGTTAATGAGGAGATAACATTTTAAAAGGATTTGTTTTAGCAGGTGGTTGTGGAACAAGTCTGTAATACTCCATTCTCTATCAATGTCAATCTGTATAAGAATAGGGAGTTGTAAACAGCCCACCCCAGGCGGTCCCATCCTGCACAAGACTGACGAGGGCTTTGATGCCCCGTCAACCTTATAGCGTAGCGGTTAAGAGCGACGGGGAGGAGCGGTTTCCTCTTATTCCCTGAGGGGAGAAGACCGAGAAGAGAGGTGGAGCCTTCCTTAACGGTAAGGAAGGACGGGTGGGTTTTCGAAAAAAGCCTTCTTTAACGGGAAAAAGCTGTGCAAATGAGCGCAATGAAAGTTCACTTTCAAATTGCTGAGTGCAGCCCGCTTTATCAATAAAGGAAGGACGGGTAGGTTTTCGAAAAAATGCAAAATACAAAAAAATACAAATCAGAATATAACGACATAACCATAACATTATGTGTGGAATAGTAGGATATATAGGACAAAACGAAGCATATCCAGTCCTGATAGCAGGACTGAAGAAACTCGAATATAGAGGATATGACAGTGCCGGAGTAGCACTCGTCAATGGAGAGGACAAACTCAATGTCTATAAGACAAAGGGCAAGGTAGCAAACTTGGAAGAACTCGCAGCAGACAAAGACTGCGGAGGCCATATCGGTATAGCCCACACCCGATGGGCAACTCATGGCGAACCATCAGCCGAAAATGCACATCCCCATGTCAGTATGAGTGGTGACCTGGCTTTGGTACATAATGGCATCATCGAGAACTACCAGGTGCTGAAAGAACAACTCATAGCACGCGGTTATCAGTTCAAGAGCACAACAGATACCGAGGTGCTGGTACAGTTGATAGACTCATACTATCAGCAGAATGGCAAAGATTTGGTGTCAGCCGTTTGCCAGTCACTGAATGATGTTGTGGGCGCCTATGCCATAGCAGTCATCGAATGCAAGAACCCCACTCACATTGTGGCAGCCCGCCAGTCAAGTCCATTAGTGGTAGGAGTAGGAGCCGACAAGCAAGACTTCTATATCGCCAGTGATGCCACTCCTATCGTAGAATATACCGACCAGGTAGTCTATCTCGAAGACGGTCAGATAGCAGAAATCAGAATCGGTAAGGATATAGAGATGATCAATCTCAACCATAAGTTATGCGATTATGACATCAAGACCGTAGACCTCGACATCTCCAAACTCAGCAAGGGAGGCTTTGACCATTTCATGCTGAAAGAGATCTACGACCAGCCCCAGTGCCTGAAAGACTGTATGAGTGGTCGCCTGTTTGCGGATAAGGACAATCCATCCAACAACCACATCGTGTTGTCAGCCCTTACAGACTATAAAGACCGACTCATGTCAGCCAAGCATATCATCATCGTGGCATGCGGAACCAGTTGGCATGCAGCCCTCATCGGCAAGCAGCTCATAGAGAAGATGTGCCGCAAGCGAGTAGAAGTAGAATATGCCAGCGAGTTCCGTTATGGCGAACCCGTCATCGAATCCGATGATGTAGTGATAGCCATAAGCCAGAGTGGCGAGACTGCCGACACCTTGGCAGCCATTCAACTTGCCAAGCAGCATGGAGCATTGATCTTCGGCATCGTCAATGGCGTAGGATCATCCATTGCCCGAGAGACAGATACCGGCATCTATATTCATGTAGGACCAGAGATAGGAGTAGCGAGTACCAAGGCCTTCACCGGTCAGGTCACCGTCCTTACCCTCTTTGCCTTGGCGTTAGGTCATGAGCTTGGCACCCTTTCCGAAAAGGACTATGTAGAGACCATCGCCGAGTTGGCAGAGATACCCGGCAAGATGGAGAAAGTGTTGGAGCAGACGCCATCGATTTCTCGACTGGCTAAAGTATTCACCTATGCACATAATTTCCTCTATCTCGGTCGAGGATTCAACTATCCCGTAGCATTAGAGGGAGCCTTGAAGCTAAAGGAAATCAGCTATATCCATGCCGAGGGCTATCCTGCAGCCGAGATGAAGCATGGTCCGATAGCCTTGGTAGATACCGATATGCCGATTGTATTCCTTGCCACACATCACCAGTTGTATGAGAAGATCATCAGCAATATGCAGGAAGTAAAATCCCGCAACGGACGCATCCTGGCTATTGTTACCGAAGGCGACAAACAAGTCAAGGCGATAGCCGATTCTGTGATAGAAGTACCGCAGACCCTAAATACTTTAGTACCTCTTCTCAGTGTCGTTCCCCTGCAGATACTTGCTTATTATGTGGCCCTTTACAGAGGCTTGAATGTAGATATGCCAAGGAATCTGGCAAAGAGTGTAACGGTAGAATAAAACATTTAAAAAACGATATAAAGTTATGAATATACTTTTATGTGGTGGTGCCGGCTATATCGGTACTCATACTATAATAGAATTAGACAAGGCTGGTCACAGCGTTGTAGTAGTAGATAATTTTTCAAATTCAAAACCAGAAGCTTTAAAACGTGTTTCAGTATTGATAGGAAAAAAAATCAAGTTTTACAATATAGACATATTAGATAAGTCTGCATTAAATAAGGTTTTTAATGAAAATAAATTTGATGCAGTAATTCATTATGCTGGTCTTAAATCTGTAGGTGAATCTGTATCAAAACCATTAGAATATTACCATAATAATATGACTGGTACATTTATTCTATTAGATGTAATGCGTCATCATGATTGTAAGAATATTATATTTTCTTCTTCTGCGACTGTATATGGAGATCCCGCAGTTATTCCAATAACAGAGGAGTGTCCAAAGGGGCATTGTACAAATCCTTATGGACAAACAAAATCCATGCTTGAAGAAGTTTTGATAGATGTTCAGAAAGCAGATAAAACCTGGAATATAGTATTACTAAGATATTTTAATCCAATAGGAGCGCATAAAAGCGGTTTGATAGGTGAAGATCCTAATGGTATTCCCAATAACTTAATGCCATATATAACGCAGGTAGCAGTTGGTAAACGCGAGGAACTCGGCGTTTTTGGTAACGATTATGATACACCAGATGGAACAGGAGTGCGAGATTATATTCATGTTTGCGATTTAGCCGCAGGTCATGTATGTGCATTAAGGGCTATAGAGCGTAAATGTGGTTTGGCTATATACAATCTTGGAACAGGTCATGGTTATTCAGTATTAGACGTTATAAAAGCTTTTGAAAAAGCAAATGGTGTAACTATAAGATATTCTATTAAATCTCGTAGACCTGGTGATATAGCAACTTGTTATTGCAATCCAATGAAAGCCAAAGAAGAATTAAATTGGGTAGCAAAATATGGGATTGAAGACATGTGTCGTGATAGTTGGAATTGGCAAAAGCAAAACCCTAATGGTTATTAATGTTTAAATTCAAATATTTTTTAGAAGAAAAGAAAATGGTAAACTCTAAAGAGAATTCACGTATAGTATGGTTGGATGCTTTAAAAGGAATAGGAATTCTCCTAGTTATTGTAAGTCATTCAAACTGTCAATTACCATTTGTGAATTTCTTTATAGCAGGTTATATCCAATTATTTTTTATAGCTGCTGGATTCACTTATAGGTCAAGTTTGAATTCTATTAGTTTTTGTCGAAAAAAAGCTATAAGACTTTTACTGCCGTATTTTACTTATGGACTATTAACATTATTGTTCTTCACCTTAATGGGGGGGGCAAAATTTTCTTAAAGGAATATGCGGTTTGTTGTATGGTTGTTATTCTCTAGAAGCCTATCCTAATTGCGATTTTAAAATTTTACCTATAGGAACCCAACCATTATGGTTTTTGCCAGCTATGTTTTCGGCTTATATGGTATTATGTATAAAGGAACGGATTGCAAAAGAAAAAAGATTGTTTTTTTTCATCCTTATTCTCATGATACAGTTAGGTTTGTCCAGCCAAACGTATTTGTTGCCTTGGAGTTTAGATATAGCGATATACTTTGCCTTATGTATCTTGTTTGGAGCTTTATTTAAAGAATATTTTTTTCTCGAAAAGCGAAAAGGTATATTTTTTGTTGTTCTATTAATTTACGGATTATTAATATGTATAAATAAAAATATTAATCTCAGCATAAGGGAATATGGTAGTTTCCGATATATTAGCCTTATATTGAGTTATATCATAGGAGTATTTTATACATTTATTTTATCTTACATTTGTAGGCAATTTGAAAAGAATATATTTATTGGTGTTTTGGCAAAAATAGGAAATAGCTCAATGCGTTTAATGTGTATTCATTATCCAATCATGATTTTAGTATCAGATTTTTTATGGCATTTGAATATTACCGACATGAATCATATTCTATTACTGATGATTCAAATGATTGTTATTGGCTTGATTTCAATATTAATACAATTTATCATAGATCGCTTTTGTTCGCGCTTTCCTATACTGAAATACATATAAGTTTGAAAAGTATAATGATACTCTAAGTTTTTTTAAATCTTGACTTTGTTTATAAAGTTCAAATTATATAATATACAAGTTGTAAATTATTAAGATTTAAGATATGACAATAAATGATGTGAAATTAATAGAACTTCCTCGTTTCAATGACCCACGAGGGAGCCTATCATTTGTTCAAGAATTTGACCAAATTCCTTTCAAAATCCAAAGAGTTTATTGGATCTATGATGTTCCAGGTGGCGAGAATCGTGGAGGTCATGCTTTTAAGAAAACGGAGGAATTTATTGTAGCAATGTCTGGTGCATTTGATGTTGTTGTTAGTGATGGTAAAGAGAAAAAAGTATTCTCTCTGAATCGTTCTTACTATGGGTTATATATTCCAAAAGGACTTTGGCGAGATATAGAAAACTTTTCTACTAATTCTCTTGCTCTTGAATTTGCTTCAACTAAATATGATAGAAATGATTACGTAGAAGATTTTAATGACTACATAAAATTAAAGAAGGATGGAAAAATATAATGTTTTTGATTGTTCAATAATAGAATTGGATAGGCATCATTCTGAAAGTAAGGGCAACCTTACTGTAGTACAAAATGGTGATACTCTTCCTTTCGATGTTAAAAGGGTGTATTATCTGTATGATGTTCCTGGTGGTGAAGAACGCGGATCTCACGCGCATAGAGATTTGAGTCAATTAATTATAGCTGCTTCAGGCTCTTTTACCGTAACACTTAATGATGGTAAATGTAAGAGAACTTTTTTCCTCAATCGACCATATCAAGGTTTATATGTAAAACCAGGAATGTGGAGAGATTTAGGAGATTTTTCTTCAGGAGCAGTTTGCATGGTTTTAGCTTCTGATGTATATAAGGTAGAGGATTATATTCGTAATTATGATGACTTTTTAAAATTTAGAGATTCATTATGATACACCCACTTTCTGATTGTAAATCACTTAATATTCCAGATTCAACAAATGTTTGGCAATATTGTGTCATTTTTGCCAAAGCGAAAATAGGAGAAAATTGTAACATTTGCTCTCATTGCTTAGTAGAAAATGACGTTGTAATAGGTAATAATTGTACTATAAAATGCGGTGTTCAGTTATGGGATGGCATTGAATTGGAAGATAATGTTATGATTGGAGCCAATTGTACGTTTACCAATGATATGTATCCACGTTCTAAAAACAAGGATTGGCAATTATTAAAAACAAAGGTATGTAATGGAGCATCAATTGGGGCTGGTTCAGTTATTCTTCCAGGGCTTACAATTGGTAGTCATGCTATGATAGGAGCTGGGAGTGTTGTGACAAAAAATATTCCTAAAAATACTTTGTGGATGGGAAATCCTGCACAAATGAAAGGTTATATAACAAAAGACAATAAAACTCTTGATCTTCAACTTAGAGATAAAGAAGGCAAGATACATGATTTGTCGGAAATAGATTACTAATAATTTAAAACAGATGATACCATTTTTATCATTAAAAGAAGTTACTGCTCTTCATGGGGCAGAAATTAATGAGGCTGTAAGCCGAGTTGTCAATGGAGGTTGGTACCTTCAAGGTGAAGAAAACAAAAAGTTTGAAACCCATTTCGCAGAATTTGTTGGCTCTAAATATTGTGTAGGTTGTGCCAATGGTTTGGATGCCCTTATATGGATATTCAGGGCATATATAGAAATGGGAGTTATGCAGCCTGGTGATGAGGTGATTGTGCCTGCAAATACATATATTGCAACGATTTTAGCAATTACAGAGAATGGCTTGATTCCTGTTCTTGTGGAACCTAAACCAAATACGTTGGAGATTGATGATGACTTAATAGAGTCTCACATAACTTCTAAAACAAAGGCTATAGCTATTGTTCATCTATATGGTCGTATAGCATATACCAATAAAATTGGAGAACTGTGCAGAAAATATCAACTTAAATTAGTCGAGGATTGTGCCCAAAGTCATGGATGTAGATTTGAGGATGGTCGTATGACAGGTAATTTAGGTGATGCTGCAGGTTTCTCTTTTTACCCGGGCAAGAATTTGGGTGCTCTTGGTGATGGTGGCGCTGTAGTTACTAATGACGAAGAATTAGCAAAGGCGGTACGTGCTTTAGCTAATTATGGAAGCCAAAGAAAATATGTATTCAAATATGCAGGTCGTAATAGCCGTCTTGATGAAATTCAGGCAGCAGTATTGGATGTTAAGTTGAAATATTTAGTAGAAGATAACGCTCACCGCAAGGAAGTGGCTCATTATTATTATGAGCATATTGATAATCCTCTTGTTTCTTTGCCAGATTTATTGCCAGACGAACAGAATGCTTATCATCTATTCCCTATAATTATATGTGATGGCAAACGGGATGCACTTCATGATTATTTACAGAATCATGGTGTTGGAACGGTTTGCCATTATCCAATTGCGCCACATCTTCAGGAATGTTATGCAAATGAATCATGGAACAAACCAACGTTATCTCTTCCTATTGCTGAAAGATTGGCTAATGAGGAATTAAGTTTGCCTATAGGTCCAGCTATATCTATAAAGGATGTTGCTACAGTAGTATATCATATAAATAATTTCAAATGATGACAGATAGCTTAATAAGATTACTAGCAAAAGTTTTAATTCGTTTTCATCTCTTAAAGAAGATGATAATTGTACGAGTTGATGGCGGAATCTGTTCTCAAATGCATTTTTTCCTAATAGGTCAACAACTCAAGGAGAAAGGATTCTTGGTAAAATATGATTTAGACTGGTTCAAAAATAATGGTAAAGATTTGACTGGAAAATTCGCACGTAATTTTGATTTATTAAAGGCTTTTCCTGATTTGGACGTATGTGTAGCTAAGAAATATGAAATATTTTTCTATTCTAGGTTAGCCTATTCGTCTCCTGCATACCAAATTGCCAAAGCACCTACCTATATGGAAGGCTATTATGCTAATGATCAATCAATGTATAGAAAAGATTTTCAAAGATTTTTCAAATTTAGAAAATCAGTACTTGATTCTGAAAATAATAAATTATTTAATGAAATTCTTACAAAGAGTAACACAGTTGCTATCCATGTGAGAAGGGGAGATCTTGCGGTAGCAAATGGGGCTTATGGCGCTCCTGTTAATACTGATTATTTTATAAAGGTTCTTCATAAAATACAAGAAGAAAATGGTTGGTTAAACTGCTACATATTCTCTGACGAACCTGAATGGGTTAAAAATAATATGATTCAAGAATTACCCAGTGAAAATTCATATTATTTAGTTGATATAAATGGGTCTGATAGAGGCTATATGGATATGTTTTTAATTAGTGCCTGCAAGTTTCAAATAACCAGTAAAGGTAGTTTAGGAAAATTTGGTGGCTTTTTAAACTCTGACATGAATGGTAAAATTTATGTGTATGATGATGAAATAGAACGCAATAGTTGGTCTAACGTTCATGATAAAATTGAATTTATTAATTAATGGCACAATATAGAAGTATATTAAAAGCAACGTCAATATTTGGGGGAACCCAAGTGTTGTCAATGTTTGTAACAATTATACGTTCCAAGTTTGTAGCTATTTTGATAGGAAGTACAGGCATGGGATTGTCTTCGATGTATATGTCTTCCTTGACAATGGTTATTACAATATTTGGTTTGGGAATTGGTACAAGTGTTGTTCGTGAATTGAGTTCTTGTCGAGAAAATGGAGATATAGAAAGATTTACTCTGATTGTAAGTGTTTATAAAAGAATTTTGTTGTTTTCTGCTATAGCAGGAACTATATTTGTTATATTATTATCGCATTTCTTTAGTGAGTGGGCATTTAAAACCAATGAACATACCATAGATTATTGTTTCCTTTCTTTGATTGTTCTTTTTACTTTGCTCAGTTCAGGTAACAATGCATTGTTAGTATCCATGCGAAGAATTAAGGATACTGCATCATGTGGTATTATAGGCTCTATTGTATCTCTCTTAACCAGTATTCCGCTATTTTATTTTTGGGGAATTGATGGTATAGTTCCTGGTCTTATTATTTCTACATTTGCAAATTATGTTATAACTTTCCTTTATGCAAGAAAACTTAAAATCAGGACCAAAGATGTGTCCTTACACGTAATATATAAATATGGACGGCCAATGGTAACATTAGGCGTAGCTATGATTGTAGCAAGTCTTGTTGGACAGCTTGTAACTTATCTCATAAATATTTCGATATCTCGTTTAGGTGGATTATCAGACATAGGCTTTTTTAATGCTGCTATGGGTATCACTTTACAAGTAATTGGTATGGTTTATGCGGCTATGGCTGCTGATTATTATCCGCGCTTAGCAGGTGTTATGAATGATAGAGAAAAAATGAGTGAGACAATCAATGAACAAAGTGAAATACTATTGCTTCTTACTATGCCTATTTTATCAATATTCATTATTATAGCCCCTATAGTGATTAGAATACTGTTGAGCAGCGAGTTTTTGGTCATAACTTCATTTATTCGTATTGTATGTTTAGGTATGTTGTTGAAAACTGCAGCTTATGCTTTAGGATATGCGTCATTTGCAAAAGGAGACAAAAAAATATATCTTTTTTTAGAAGGGGGATATTCTAATGGAACCAACTTGATACTTTCTGTATCTTTTTATTATCTATGGGGATTGATAGGGTTAGCTTGGTCTTTTGTAGTTAATTATTTATTATACTATATAGTAATTTCTTATGTCGATGTTAAAAGATACCATTATTCGATGTCTAAGGAATTAAAACATTTGACGTTTCTTTCTTTCATTGTTTTAGGAGTTATGTTAGTATTAGATATGACAACAGAAGGAATTATCTATTATTTTAGTTCTTCTATTATTGCTTGTGCAGTATTGGTATATTATCTCTATTTACTCAATAAAAAAACTGGTCTTTATCAAGTTGTTAAAACTAAAATTTTAAAGAAATGAAAGAGTATCCATTAGTATCTGTGGTAGTTGTTACATATAATTCATCTCAGACGATTTTGCAAACACTTGAAAGTGTGAGAATGCAAGATTATGAAAAAATAGAATTGATAATTTCGGATGATAACTCTTCTGATAATACAGTCGCAGTTTGTGAAGAGTGGATTAACAATCATAGAAATCGTTTTGTAAAGTCTAAAATTATCACCACATCAAATAATACAGGTGTTACAGGTAATGTTAACAGAGGTTGGAGGTCATGCTGTGGTGAATGGGTGAAGATTTTTGGTGGTGATGATTTATTTTTGCCTCATGCAATTAGTGCAGTTATGGATTTTGTCACACCAGAGAAAAGTATTATAGTATCACAGTACAATTCTTTCACAGAAGAAAATGGTGAAAAAAAAATAGGTTTTTTACACCCTAAACCAGAGCTTGCTGCATTTTATAATGAGGAAAATCCTGAAGTCCGAAAAAAGTTTATTCTTCATACCTTTATTGAGGCTACTATAGGATATTTTATACGAAGAAGCGTTTTAGAGTCTGTAGATGGATATGATGAGAGATTTCCTATGTTTGAGGATGCTCCCATGTTCTTTAAGCTAACGTATTTAGGATATAAATTCTATTTATTAGAAAAGCCATGTTTCTTGTATCGTATTAGCGAGAGTATTACACATCCATCTATAGATAAGGTGTATAATGTGCGGTTTAAGGAAAGCTCTCTTCTTTATCATAGAAAAGTTGTTAATAGGCATATACCTTGGTGGAATATCATTTATCACCAATCATTTTGGATGGCATATATACAATTCCATTTAATAGTGAAATTAGCTCATAATCGTAATAATAGGCTTTCACATTTTATCAAAACAGTTATCTACTATTTGACATTAGATAATTATTTAAAAAAATAATTGCAAGGATGAAAAAAATAAAAATATTCTTGGGTGCATTTGTCAATTATCAGGCTGCCCAAAACATTAATTGCCGTTCTTTGTCGAAGTATCTTGATAAAGATAAATTTGAAGTTTCTACAATCTTGTACCCATATCCCAATTCTACAGATTTTGTAGAGGAAGAAGGGGTTAGATATATAAAAATGAATCCTCACATGCGTAGTTTAGGATGGTGGGCTGTTGTAAAAGGGATTATTCAATGTGATGTGGTATATTGGGTAAAATGTGAATATAACACGTTGGCATATATCACAGCTAAGTTGTTTCGTAAGAAACTCTTTACGACTGTAGAAGGAATTCTTGTAGAGTCAGATATTAAAAAAGTCAAAAACGGAGAAAGATATCTCCATTCTTTTAGAAGGGTTTCTCCTTATCTCTATGCCATAACCCAACATATCAAGGAAGATGTAGGACAAAGACATAATTTCAAATTTTCAAACACAATTTTGTATCTTGGTGTTGAAACAAAGAAATTCCTTAATCCTCAAAATGATTTACGAGATGGAAAATTAAAAAATATTTGTTTTATAGGAAATAATCTTGTTAATAAGGGTATTGCTGACTTTTTCAAAATGGCTAAAGAATTTCCTCTGCTTCAGTTTCATATCATAGGTACAAATGCATTATGGAATGGAATAAAATTAGAAGACTATTTGAAAGAAGAAGGTTTATTTAATATCATTTATCATGGCAAATTGAATCATACTGAGATGGCTATTTTATTGTGTGATATGGATATTATGTATTTTACATCAAGAGCAGAAGGATTTCCAAAAGTGCAGTTAGAAACTGCTTGTGCAGGTTGTCCTACTCTTTGCTATTCTGATTATGGTGCAGATGAATGGATTACAAATGGAAAAAATGGTTTTGTTGTGAATAACTTTGAAGAAGCTGTAGCTGTTATTTCTGATTTATGTCAGAATACAGAAAAGTTGAAATCTATTTCAAATCAGTCAGTTGAGTTAGGTAAGAGCTTTGATTGGTCCAAATTAGTTGGTATATGGGAAGACGAGATAATTAGAATTTATAATTCATGATTTGAGCAATGAAACGGATTGTTGGTTTAGATTATTTACGTATATATACAGTGTTTGTGGTATTTTTGTTTCATGCTTGGATGCACTTAGGATGTACCTTTGGAAAACTTACAACGTTTGTTAGTGAAGGTGCTGTTCTCATGACTTTATTTTTTATGTTGTCTGGTTATGTGCTTGGGCTAAAATATAACAAAATGTCTTTAGAACCCATAGCATTGAAAAAATTTTATGTAAAGAGATTAGTATCCATTTTACCACTCTATGTGATTTGCGCAATACTTTATCCCCCCATATTTGGTACAGAGGATTTGATACAGAATCTATTGTTATTCCCTATAGAGCTAATGAGTATGCAGGCTTTTTTCCCTTCCTTGATGAATATATCCCATAATGGTGGTACATGGTTTGTCTCTTGTATTATCTTTTGTTATATGATGTTTCCATTGTTTATGAGTATTTTCAGTAATATATCACATAGAAAGTTGCTTTTGATATATGGATTTATTATGGTATTGCTTTTGATTTCTCCTTGGATAGTTTATGCTTTCCAAGCTACAGAAATCTACAGCAACCCATTTATCCGTTTCTTGGAATTTGTGATAGGAATGATTCTTGCTATAGGTAATGAATCTTTGCGAAGAAAAAGATGTTATTTCTGGTTGAGTAATAAAGCAATTGTATTTGCTTCTTATTTTGCTGTCATTGTAATAGTGATGTTGTTAGTAAAGTGGCAAGTTCCACATGTGAAGTATATGAGTTATAGTGCAATACTTATACCTTTGTTCTCATGCCAACTTTTAGCGCATACGACAATAGTTCGACAGAGTAATAATCATCTGTTAAAATATTTTGCAGATATTTCTTATGCTTTTTTCTTGATGCAATTGTTTACTTTCAAACTAACTAATATGATAACCCAGAACTTGGGGATAACAGATAAGGTAATTGCATTTTTGATAGCTTTTTCGGCTTGTCTTTTATTTGCCATGTAATAATAGAACAGCCGATAGCTATAAGGTTTAAAAATATCAAATGTTAGGAATATCATGAGAGCTTTATTTTTCGTTTATACACCTTTTCAATTCTTGGTAGCACAATCTATTATTAAGCAAGAAGGATTTAAAAATAGTGTGCTCATAGAGGGGTATGTTGGAGACAATACGCATTTTTTAGATGTATATAAGTTACTTAAGATAGATGAATTATGGGCATCTACTTATGTCATACCAGAATTGCCTCAATGGGATGGTTTAGTTATACGTAGTATCAATGATGCAAAGAAAGCTTATTTCAATTATAAAAGAATAAGAGACATTGCTACAAAGAATCATTGTGATACATTTTTCTTGGGTGAAAACAAAAATCAATCAATTAGGTTTACAGCGAAAGTCTTTTCCCATCTTGGCTTTCATATTGCTTATTTTGAAGAAGGCTTAGCACATTATATAGTAAATGATTGTTTTGAAAATAAATCAATCACGTTTAAGCTAAAGGTTTGGCTGAGAGATATACTCTATTATATACCAATTTACCATATTAGATTTGCAAAGTGGAGATATCAACCAGGTCTTCCTTTAGATGAAAAGTTTCCGATGGCTATGCGTTATAGCGTGTTGCCTGTCTTTCAAGGGGATAAGGAACGAATTGTATTGCCAACTCCTATATTTTCCCAAAAACTTCAAAAGTATCTTGAAAAAGAAAGTTTAACACGAGGAAGAAAAGTTTTGTTGTTAACACAACCTTTACAAGAAGTATATGGAGAAATACCAAATTTTGAAGATGTTTATTTGAATGTAATAAAACAAGCTATCAAAGATATTTCACAAGAAGTGATTTTATTTGTGAAATTTCATCCAAGGGACATAGGCAAGAATCGTAAACGTTTATTGAAAACATTAAGTACAATGAATAGAAAATATCATGTTCTGTCAGAAGATATAAATCTACCCGTCGAAATTTATTTACAGTACATGAACTTTGAACGTATTTTTTTCTTTTTCTCCTCAACTTTTGCATATAATGGTTATCTGTTTCCAAAGCAAGAGTTTGTATGCCTTCTTCCTAAACTGAATGAAGAATGTACGAAAATAGCAAAACATAAATTTGCTTTTTATAAGCAGATAATGGAACTTTTTGATAAAATATCTCAATTGAGAATTCCAAATTGAAAAAGATGAAAAGAATATTATTTATTTTACAAGAATATACCCAAGGAGGGATTACCAAATGTTTAGAAAATTTATTATCTTTTTTCCCTCAGTCTAATCATGAGATATTTATTTATAGCTTATATGAAGATGGGGGATATTATTATAAGAACGTATTTGCCAATCGTATCGTAAAAAAGAGCTTAGCATATCATATTATTCATGATAATATTTATACAAGAAAAGTAATGGGAGTATATAATAAACTAACTCATCGTTACAATTTTGGCTTTCTTTACAAACATGAAGCTGCTTATTTACAAAGGAAATATAATTTTGATGTTGTAGTAGCTTATCATGAGGGTATGACAGTTGAATTTGCCTCATATTTCACTAACGCAAAAAAAATAACATGGTTTCATTGTGACCCCAAAGTTTTAGGAAGAAATATGATTGAAACTTATCATTCTTTCTATGAAATGATGGACATTGTTGTTGGTGTATCTTCTGTTGTTAAAAAGTCTTTTTTGGAACTAATGCCGCATTTTCCAAATGAAGTGAAAGTCATTCATAATTTTCTTGATACTAAATTAATACGGAATAAGTCTAATGAAAGTGTTGTTGAAAAATGGAAAACAAATACTGATAATTTTACCATTATATCAATAGGGCGTTCTACGAAAGTAAAGCAATTTGAGAAGATTCCTGTAATCATACGTCAAGTTGTAGAGCAAGGCATTAAAAATGTATGCTGGTATATTATTGCATCGGGAAATGAGTGTAATAATGAAATCACAAAAGCGATTATTGACAATGGCATGGAGCATCATGTAAAGATGTTGGGTGAAAAGGACAATCCCTATCCTTATATTAGACAGTCAGATTTGTTGATATCAACCTCATATTCAGAGGCATATCCTACTGTTATTAATGAAGCTCAAACTTTAGGTGTTCCTGTGATTGCAAACGATTATCCCTCTGCTAAAGAAATTGTATCTGAAGGATGTGGCTTTATTAGCAAATTGGAAGAAATGCCTTCGTTGATTTGTAAAATAGTGAATAATGAAGAAGGAATATATTCTTCTGCAAAATTGAATGTTGAAAAGTTTGACTATGATAATCAAAAAATACTAGTTCAATTAAATGAATTGTTCAACTAATAATATAATGAAACCATTGATTAGTGTTATTATACCAGTTTATAATGCAGAAAAAACTATCCGAAGAACCTTGGATAGCATAAAAGAACAGACATTCTATGATTTTGAGGTTATAATGATAGATGATGGTAGTACAGATGCGAGTGGGGATATTTGTGATGAATACACTCGCTACGATAAACGATTTAAGGTAAAGCATAAGCAGAACCAGGGTGTTAGTGCCGCCCGTCAGGATGGAATTGATATGTCGAAAGGTGAATATACTATCCACATTGATCCTGATGATTGGGTTGAACAGCCAATGCTTAAAGAACTATATCTTAAAGCAGTGGAAAGTAATGCTGATATGGTAATATGTGATTTTTTTGAGAACATAGGTCAGCAACAAATATACCATAAACAACAACCGGGTAATATTGACTCTGCAACAGTTCTGCGAGAACTGTTCCAACAACTGCATGGCAGTTGTTGTAACAAACTCGTTAGACGCGTTTGTTACAACAACTTTGACATTTCATTTCCTTCTGGAATCTATTATTGTGAAGATTTGTATGTAAATGCAAAGATATTAATGCATTCTATTAAGGTAGCTTATCTTCCAAAAGCTTATTATCATTATGTTCAATATAATAATAAGGCAACATTAGTTAGATATTATGATGATAATACTTATAATCATGATATAAAATTGAAGGCACTATTCTTAAATTTGCTTAGTAAAAGTAATATTGTACAAGAAGAACAAATAATAGAGTTTTTTGATAAGACTATCATTTTTCGTGCTTTTGAAAATGGTTATAATTATTATTCATCAAGATTATTTAAGAAGCGATTCTCTGCTTTCTTGCCTCTTGTTCAGAAAAACTTTAATGGAAAAGAAAAGTTCTTTCTTATTCTTTCAATAAAGGGTTTTTATAGGCAGGCAAGATATATAAAAATGTTGTTGCAAAAAGTTAAAGAACTTATTAGATGATAATTAAAAATTTTAAATCAGATGCTCATATCACTCTGATTAATAATCCAAATAACATAATATAAATATGTTCAATCTTAATAAATTCATAGGTCAGTATGTGACCCGGCGTGAAAAGAGTATGTTTGCTCAGGATATTGAGGCAAACAAGGAAAAACTTTCAGCTGAAATAAAAGGCAAGAAAGTTTGTGTGATTGGAGGTGCTGGTTCTATCGGTTCTTCATTCATCAAGGCAGTTCTTCGCTTTGAACCACAGAGCGTAGTTGTTGTTGACTTGAATGAGAACGGATTGGCAGAATTAGTTCGTGATGTGCGAAGCACAGAAGGACTTTATGTACCTGATGAGTTCCGTTGCTACACCCTCAATTTTGCAGATCCAATCTTCGAACGTATTTTCCGTGAGGAGAAGGGCTTTGACATTGTAGCCAATTTCTCTGCCCACAAGCATGTACGTTCAGAGAAAGATAAGTATAGTGTTCAAGCACTCATCGAAAACAACGACATCAAGGCAAAGAAACTGATGGATTTGCTTTGCGTGTACCCACCAAAGCATTTCTTCTGCGTTTCTACAGATAAAGCTGCTAACCCTGTTAATATCATGGGTGCCAGTAAGCGTATTATGGAAGACCTGGTGATGGCTTATAATGAGCACTTCAAAGTAACCACAGCTCGTTTTGCTAATGTCGCATTCTCTAACGGCTCCTTGCCAGATGGTTGGATTCATCGTTTACAGAAAAAACAGCCTTTGGCAGCACCTTCTGATGTAAAGCGTTATTTCGTATCTCCTGAGGAGGCTGGTCAGATTTGTATGTTGGCTTGTATTCTCGGAAATGGTGGCGAGGTGTTCTTCCCTAAGTTGGGCGAAGAGCAGATGCTTACCTTCTCATCTATCTGTGATGACTTCGTAAAGGCAGAAGGTTTTAAGAAGGTGGAATGCAAGAACGATCCTGAGGCAAAGAAGTATGCTGCAGATATGGATTATGAGAGTGACAACTATCCTGTTGTTTACTTCAAGAGTGATACTACAGGCGAGAAAGCTTACGAGGAATTCTATGTTCCTGGTGAGAAAATCAATATGACTCGATTCTCTGCACTCGGTGTAGTTGAGGAGACAACCCGTCGTCCGATGCCAGAGATTAACCAGTTCTTTGATGAGTTGGAAGGTATCTTTGCTGAGCCAGGCTTCACCAAGGCTGAAATAGTAGCATCTATCAAGAAGTTTATACCAAACTTCGAGCATGAGGAAAAAGGTAAGAATTTGGATCAAAAAATGTAATTCTCAATAAAATGGCAGATTTTAAGAAAACGATAGACTTTATCAAGTCTGTTTATGGCAATCAGGAGTTTACTCCATTGGCTGTTCCTGTTTTTGCAGGTAATGAAAAGAAATATCTCAACGAGTGTATTGACACAACCTTCGTTTCATCCGTAGGTAAGTTTGTTGATCGCTTTGAGGAGGATATGGCAAAATACACAGGTGCCAAGAAGGTGGTGGTATGTGTAAGTGGTACCAATGCCCTTCACATGAGCTTGTTGCTCGTTGGTGTAAAGCAAGATGATGAGGTGTTGACTCAGGCTCTTACTTTCATTGCAACCTGCAATGCACTGAGCTATATTGGTGCACATGCTGTATTCATTGATGTAGACCGATCAACAATGGGCCTTTCTCCTGATTCTTTGAAGGCATGGCTTCAGAAAAATGCCGAGATACGCAAGAATACTCGTAAGGGAGAACTTCCAAAGAGTAGAGATTTTGCTTTTGAAGAGGATGACTTGGCTTGCTATAACAAGAATACCGGTCGTCGTGTCAAGGCATGTGTTCCTATGCATTCTTTTGGTCATCCTGTCCGCATTGATGAGATTGCTGCTATCTGTAAAGAGTGGCATATCGAATTGGTTGAGGATGCAGCTGAGAGCATTGGCTCTACTTTCAAGGGACAACATACAGGTACATTTGGTAAGATTGGTGCGATTAGTTTCAATGGTAACAAGACCATCACTACTGGTGGTGGCGGTATGATGCTCTTCAATGATGAGGAGTTGGGTGCATACGCAAAGCATATTACAACACAGGCGAAGATTCCACACCGCTGGGAGTTCCGTCACGACCATGTAGGTTATAACTATCGTATGCCAAATATCAATGCAGCTATGGGATGCGCCCAGTTGGAGAACATAGACAAGTATGTTGCAAGCAAGCGTAAGGTTGCTGCAGAATATGAGGAGTATTTCAAGAATGTACCAGATATCGAGTTCTTCGTAGATTCTCCAAATACAATTTCCAACTATTGGCTCAATGCTGTTATCTTGAAGGATAAGGAGGCACAGATTGATTTTCTTACACAAACTAATGATAATGGTGTAATGACTCGCCCAATTTGGGAATTGATGAATCGCTTGCCTATGTTTGAGAATTGTGAGAACGATGGCTTGGAGAATACTATCTGGTTTGCTGATAGAGTAGTGAATATTCCTAGTTCTGTTCGACCTTCTGATTTGAATATATAAATAAGATCGTATTTATTTTGGATATGATTTCTACAGTATTGTTTGGAGCTCCTGCTGCAACCTATTTCCAGTTGATGTTAGGAACTATATCAGTTTTGACGCTGATTGAGAAAATAAATTCAAACGGTATGAAAAATGGAGAACTATTAGGATGGTGGGCTGGAGCTTCATCTGGGCTGTGCACGAACCTAAAAGGTATTGTAAAAGTCATTGAAGGTAATAGATATGGTAGAAGCTCCGAGGTGAAAAGCCTCCACAGCCCACTTTTTCTTTAATAAGAATATTATTATGAGGTGCTTTGTTGTTATGGGATATGGTACCCGACCGGATTTGTCTTCTGGTAAGAAGATTAATCTGGATCGGATATATCATGAAATTATAAAACCTGCTGTTACAGAAAGCGGTTTCGAATGTATTCGTGGTGATGAGGTATTAGATAGCGGCTTAATAGACGAGAGCATGTATTATGGTATTCTAGAGTCTGATTTGGTTGTAGCAGATTTGACAACTTTGAATCCCAATGCAATATATGAACTGGGTGTCAGACATGGAGTAAGGAAGAATCGTACGATAATAATGATGGAAACTGGAGATAAATTCTTCTTTGATTTGAATCATAATCGTACACTGACTTATACATATGTTAGAAATCGCAAAAAGTTCTCAGAAGAGGCTGAGCGTGTAAAAATTAGACTTAAGGCAATAATTGATTCCATTGTAAAAGAGAATCAAGTTGACAGTCCATTATATAAGTTTATTCCTGCCTTGAGAGAACCCGTCAAAGATGCGGATGAAACTTTACAGAAGAAGGATTCTAAGCCATTATTTGAAAGAATAAAAGAGGCTATATCCCTGAGAAAAAAAGAAAGATTCGAGGAAGCTAAAATTCTTTTTACTTCATTGATAGAAGATGTTCCTTTTGATCCTTATTTTAGACAGCAAAAGGCTCTTTGTGCATATAAATCAGAAAAGCCATCTCCAAAAGATGCATTAGATGAGGCGTTGAATATTTTAAGTCCCCTTGAAAATACTGTTGATCCAGAAACTAATGGGCTGTTAGGAGCAATCTTTAAGCGGAAGTTTTATCTTTTAAATGCAGAGAGTGACATTATCAAGGCTATAAATTATTACAAGAAGGCTTATAGTATTTTTTCAGACTACTATAATGGTGAAAACTATGCCTTCTGTTTACTTCTCAGAGCTTCGCTTTTGAAAGAATGTGAAGAGAAAACAGAGTTAAAAGTTATAGCTAAGCATATATACAGAGAAGTTTTTGAAAGTAATAGAAATTATGTTGAGGATGAAGTAAATACCGATTATGAAATATGGACGTTGGCAACATTGGCTTCATGTTCACTAGTCTTGAATGAGAAGGAACTTTCTGATAAATATGAAAAAAGTTTTCTTAGCAGAGCGGATAAAATGATGAAAACATCATATCTATCTCAAAAACATAAATTGGTAGAACTATTAAAATCGTAGAATTATGGCAAAAACATATTCTTTATTTATAAGTCATAGCTGGGATCATGATGATACCTTGCAGAGTTTAAAGAACTTATTAAATGGTAGGGGCTATTTCTCTGCTGTTTATATGCAGGTTGAAAAAGATTGCCCCATTAATTCTGAGAAAGCAGCAGTTGTCAAAGCCAATATTACTAAACGTCTGCAAGAGTCTGATGTATTGTTGGCGATAGCAGGTATATTTGCATCACATAGTGAGTGGATGCAATGGGAGATGGATAAGGCAAAAGAGCTTGGTCTCAATGTTATAGGTGTTATTCCTCGAGGTCAGGAACATATATCTAAAGAAGTTTATAATCGTTCCGTTAAAGATGTAAGATGGAATGCTGATAGTATAGTTGAGGCTATAAGAGAATATTCAAAATAATGAAACGTTCATTAATTCTAATCGGAGGCGGTGGTCATTGCAAGTCTGTAATAGAAGTCGCAGAGAGTGCAGGCTATGAAATCAAGGGAATCCTTGATATGCCTGATGAAGTTGGCAAGGATGTTCTACCTGGTCATAAGGTAATAGGAACCGATGATGAGATTCCTCAATATGTTGAGGAGTGTGATTTCATTATAACTGTAGGCTTCATCAAAAATCCAACCCTCAGAATCAAGCTATATAATAAGGTGAAGGCGGCTGGAGGCAGATTGGCAACAATCATTGCCTCTACCGCTCATGTTAGTAAATATGCAGAACTAGGCGAAGGTACAGTCATTATGCATCATGCATTCGTTAATGCTGGTGCAAAGATAGGTGATAATTGCATTATCAATACTTTCGTTAATATAGAACATGATGCAGAAGTGGGTAATCAATGCCACATCTCGACAGGAACCATGGTCAATGGTGAATGTAAGATTGGAGAGAATTGTTTTATCGGATCTCAATCCGTTTGTGCCAACTGTATCGAAATTGCTTCTGATATTATCGTGGGAGCTGGTTCTGTAGTTCGTAAGTCTATACGTGTGAAGGGAATTTATGCAGGAAATCCTGCTATCCTTAAAATTAAAGCAAAATAGCATGAGCAACCATACATTAATAATTGCAGAAGCTGGTGTCAATCATAATGGTTCCTTGGATATAGCCAAGCAACTTATAGATGCAGCTGTTGATGCAGGAGTTGATATTATCAAGTTTCAAACCTTCAAGGCTGATAAACTTGTATCAAAAGATGCCCAAAAAGCAGAATACCAGAAGAAAAATATAGGTGATGGTGATGATTCTCAGTATCAGATGCTCAAGAAATTAGAGCTGTCTGATGCTGATCATCAAGAACTTGTTGCCTATTGTCATCAGAAAGGTATCCGTTTTTGGTCAACTGCTTTTGATTTGGAAAGTATTGATTTCTTGCATTCTCTAGGTTTGGGACTTTGGAAAATTCCTTCTGGTGAAATTACTAACTATCCATTCATCAAGAAAATTGCTCTTCTTCATGAGCCGGTCATCATGTCCACCGGAATGTGCAATGAAGAAGATATCAGGAATGCGATGGAAGTATTGTTGAAGAATGGTTTGACAAAAGAGCAAATTACAATCTTGCATTGTAATACCCAATATCCTACACCTATGAAGGATGTCAACTTGAAGGCAATGCTAACCATCAAGCAGGATTTTGGAACTATTGTTGGTTATTCTGACCATACCCAAGGAATAGAAGTTCCTATTGCAGCTGTAGCTCTTGGTGCACAGGTCATTGAAAAGCATTTCACTCTTGATAGAAATATGGTTGGTCCTGATCACAGAGCCTCTTTGGAGCCACAAGAACTAAAGGCTATGGTAAAAGCCATCCGTAATATAGAGCAGGCTTTGGGAACCGGTATAAAACAGGTTTCTGATTCAGAACGTGCCAATATTGCTGTAGCTCGCAAGAGTATTGTAGCAAGTACCTCTATAAAAAAAGGTGAGACATTGTCTGATGACAACTTAGCTGTTAAGCGCCCTGGTACTGGCATAACACCTATGCGTTGGGAAGAAGTTGTAGGAACCAAAGCGATTAAAGATTATCAACCAGACGAACAAATACAATTATGAGAAAGATTTGTTTTGTAACAGGCACTCGTGCAGAATATGGTTTGTTAAGTCGTTTGATGAGATTAGTCAAAGAGGATAGAGATTTGCGTCTCCAAGTCATAGCCACCAATATGCATCTGATGCCCGAATATGGAGAAACCTATAAAGAAATAGAGAAAGATGGTTTTATTATAGATAAAAAGGTCTATATGCATAAACCTTCTGATGATGCTCATGGCATTATTTCATCAATGGTAGAAGAAATGCAAGGTATGAATGATGCCTTGTCAGAGCTAAAACCTGATATTCTAGTACTCTTGGGTGATAGATATGAGATACTTGTTGCTGCTCAGGTAGCGTTGATTCATCGTGTTCCTATTGCTCATATTCATGGTGGAGAAGTTACTGAAGGTGCATTCGATGATGCCATCCGTCATTCAGTGACAAAGATGTCATCTTTACATTTTACTTCTTGTGAAGAATATCGCCATCGAGTTATTCAGATGGGAGAACAACCATCTAGAGTTTTTGATGTAGGTTCTTTAGGGGTAGAAAACATCAAGGCTGTTCCTTTGATGACGAAAGATGAACTTGAAGCATCCTTGGATTTCAAGATAGATACACAAACAATTCTTGTTACTTATCATCCTGTTACCCTTGGTGGTGATCCTGCTAAAGACATTCATGAGTTTTTGGATGCTTTAGATCAGTTCAAAGATCTGAAAGTAATCTTCACTATGCCAAACTCTGATACAGGAAGGGATGCTATAGCTTTGTCTGTAAAAAATTATGTGGAGAAGCATTCTAATAGTGCAAAGGCTTATACATCTTTGGGATTAAAGCGCTATCTTTCGACCCTTCAGTTTGTAAAGGCAGCAGTTGGCAACTCCTCTAGTGGAATCATTGAAGTTCCTTCATTTGGTATTCCAACCTTAAATATTGGTGATAGGCAAAAAGGAAGGCTTGCCTCAAAGAGTGTTGTCAATTGTGGAACCTCAAAGAAAGAAGTAATAGCAGGACTTAAATGCTGCTTATCGGAAGATATGCAAAAAGCAGCAAAGAATTATAAAAATCCGTATGCCAAGCCCAATACAGCTCATTTGATTTATCAACAACTTAAGAATGTGGAGTTGGCAGGTTTGAATTTAAAAACTTTTTTTGATTTTTAGAAATGGAAGATATTTTAGTAGTTATACCAGCACGAGGCGGAAGTAAAGGGCTTCCTGGTAAAAATATCAAGAATCTTTGCGGAAAGCCATTAATAGCTTATTCAATTGATGTTGCGCGAGCTATCACATTAGACGATAATATTTGTGTGTCAACTGACGACCAAAAGATTATTGATGTAGTAGAAAAATATGGCTTACATGTGCCATTTGTACGTCCGGCAGAACTAGCTTCCGATACAGCGTCAACAAATGATGTTCTTTTGCATGCTGTCAAGTTTTATGAAGATAAAGGCAAGAAGTTTAATAAGATTCTTCTATTGCAGCCAACTTCACCTTTGCGTACTGTAGAACAAGTAAAGGAGGCTATTACTTTATACAGAGATGATATTGATATGGTAGTCTCTGTAATGAAATCACATGCTCCTGCTGTGTTATGTAATGATAATGATGATGGCTTCGTTAATCTTGTATATAATAAACATGCAGGTGGTCGGCAGTCTCTTCCTTCATTTTATGAGTTCAATGGCGCCATCTATGTCATTAATGTCGAAGCTCTTAAACAAAAAGGATTAGGAGGTTTTGATAAACGAATAAAATATGTGATGTCAAAAGAAACATCAATCGATATTGATGATATTTATGACTTCTTGTTTGTTGAGTCAATTTTGAGAACATCTAAGTGAATTATTATGTCCGAAAATCAAGAAAAATATGGTCCGAACCAATCTAAACTGAGTAAAATCTTGTTTTGTGCTGTTTCAAGTTGGGGTGGTTTTATTTATCAAGGTTGTTGTGCTTTATGTGTAGCATTAGAACAAATATTGGATGATAAGGACAAGGTAAAATCCAATTTTTTGAATATTGAAGGATATGATGATTTTGCAATTCTTGATAAAGATAAACATATTCTTTCATTTCATCAAGCAAAATGCTATAAGGCTGAACATGATTTTAAAAAAGACATGGCATTAATGGAAGACAAACGAGCATATTGGTGTGAAAAAGGTGTCTGCCCAAAAGATGCTCTTCTAAAATTCCATAGTAATCAGATTGTGACTTGTTATCATAATGTTGAGCAATATGAGTATTCGAATGGAAAGAAGAATTTGACAACAGGCAACGTGTTGAATTTACTTAAGGATTTAGTTGATAGTGTTTTAGAACAAAATGAATGGCCTGGAAATACGGAAGCAAAAGTTGATAGTCTGATAAGTCTGATGGATAAAAAAGTTTCTTTTTTAGATGATGAGTCAAAAAAGCGAGGAACTGACCGTTTGAAATTGTCTATAGAAAAGTCTATTGCTTTTGCTGAAATTATTGATATTTTGCAACAGACGGATACAATATTTTCCATTGATGATAGAAGACGGACAATAAGTTTTTATCTAAACCTAAATTTACAAGAACGTATAACAGAAGAGACTGATGAAACTGTTGATTGTTCGAAAGTAGAGAATTTCCTTGATGCTTATAATAAATTGACAAAACTAGAAAAGGAAGATTTAATAAAACGTCTTTACCCTCATTATGATGTAGAAGGTAGGCGAACAAATATTGGTTACTTGACTAATGAGGAAGTTGCTAATTATTTGTATAATGTTCTGACGCAGACCGAAGTGATGAATCTTGATAGGTTATATTGGGAAGAAAACGAGCAGCTACATTCTCCTTCTGTTTTGGGAAAGTCAAAACCTTCAAAAAACTATTGTGGTATGATTGCCAAAAATCGTGACAATTTGCCTCCAGAGTTATTTAGGGACTATAGATGGATTGTAGGAGACGTGACAGACACAATACAAGATTTGTTGGAGGAAGCCCATTTGATAAATGCCATTGGTGCAGAAGATTATAAAAATATCGTAAAGTCGCGAAAAGTAGGACTTTTAACTATAAAAGATAAGAATGATGGGAACATTTAAGGAATTTATCTTAGGCGAATTTGCTCATAATAATTATACTTTTCTCGGAAAAGTACAGAACGATATCTGTTTCCTAAAGAACAATGAGCATGATGATTACTGGCTTGTTGCTGAGGGGTATGGTAGTTATGAGAAACAAGAAGACCTTTATCAAGGTGTTTATGAAAAATTTGGTTTTGAATATCCGTTGTTTGAAAAGAATACTTCTTTGTTGATATTGTATAATTGTGAGGGTGATTCTTTGGACTCTTTTCGATTGGTTGGCATTGAGAATGATCCTCTTTATTTTAAGAAGTATGTGCTTTGCTATACGAATGAATCTTACGAGGATTTAGCTGCAATGTTGCAGGATTCTTCTGTTGCTGATTTGGCAATGGAAGATGATATGTTTGACAGAATGTTGAAAGAAACGGAATTAGGAGCAGTATCTTTGTTGTATGGCATAATGCACAAACTACCATTTATTTCTATAAAAGAGCAAAATGCAGATAGAGACAAACAAGAGATATTTTTTAGTGCAAGTTCTAATGCAAATGAGTTAGATAATTTCTTGGACTACTTGCCTGATGATGAAGATGATATAATAGGTGCAATTGGTAATCTTATAAAAGAAGCTGACAATGAACAAGATGAAGATTAGAAGGATTTCTTTGTTGAATTTCAAAGGATTTGAAAAATTGCAACTTTCATTTAATAGTGAGGATGCTATTATATTGGGTGGAAAGAATGGTTACGGAAAGACCACGCTGTTTGATGCCTTGGAATTATTGTTTACTGGTAAAATTCAGCGAATGATAGATTACAAAGACTATCATAACAATAAGTATAGTATTAGCCAGGAAGAAAAACCTTTGGTATTTAACAAACTCTGTGATTTTGTAGTTGTCTCGGCAGAGATAGAAGTTGGAGATATTCGAGCCGTATTGCAACGGAAGGCAAAAGTGTCAGATATGAAGAATCCTGTTGATTTCAAAGCTTTTGGTATGTTGAAGGTTTTGGAAGCAGATGGTACAGAACGAGTTATGACCGATGAAGAGGGTAAACAATTGGGATTTTTGAAATTCTGTCACTCGTATGATTTCTTGAATTATTTATCACAAGAGGAGGCTACCACTTTCTTGAAACAAAAAGAAGCAGATAGGGCTGAAATGTTATCACATCTTTTTGATTTGGAAAAATATGAAACATATACAAGAAAGATTAAAAAGGTGCAAAAGGTATTGGGAGACTTGCGTAAAGAGTGGAAAAAAGAAAAGGAAATTGTAGAATCTTCGATTAAAAGCCTGCTCTCGTCTGGGATAAAAGAAATAGAAGCCGATGTTAAATATGTCCAGATTGCAGCTGTGCAGAAGTTTAAATGGGACGGAGAAAATCCCCAGTTGTCTTATGAAGAGTTCAACGCTTTGCTTGCAGAGAATGGCATCTTTGATAAATTGACTTATTTAGCCAGGAATATGTCTGAATATCAAAAGTTTAGTAGAAATCAATTTATAAAAGAGCATAGTAATGAGGATGAAATTTATAAATTAGCTTTTTGGGCAAAGTATTCTTCTTTAGTATATGATATCAAATCTTATATTGAAATTCAAGAAAAAGTAGTGCAGCCGATAGCTTCTTTGATGTTGACGAATATAGAGCATTTTTCTTTGGATATTCCCAATGGCATAAAAGAATGTATTGCTAATGAGGTCTTTGATAACTTGAATAATAGGATAAAGACGTTGAAAGAACAATACAAGTGTTTTGACAATATTCAAAAGGTGCAATCTTCAATATTGGAAATGCGCAATAAACTCGCAAAGGCTATAGAGGGTAGTTCGTTAGAAACACATCAATGTCCATTGTGTGGTCATGATTATATATCATCAGAACAATTACTGAAAGAGATAGATACGCATGGCGAATTATTGAGAAGGCAAACGGAAAGTTCTATGGTAGAGATTCAAACGCAATTTGATTCTCTCAAAAAAGAACTACAAATACTTGTAGTTCGGCCAATTATCGAGCACTTTGCAAACAACTTGATAACTGATGATGTATGTAAGGAATACCAAAACTTAGATGAGAAGCAGTTTTCAGAACTATTGGGGGTATTCAAAGAAAAATTCCATCTATCTATTGATACAACATTGCAGGTTGAAGATATTTCAAAGAGCATTAGAATGCAATTAGAAACTGCAATTCAAAAATATGATACCTCTTTGGACTATCAGGTTATGAGTCAAGCATATTCTTCTTATGGTCGTTATATCAAGAAAGAATTTTTGAAGGAAGATATTATTCAAAAGAAACGTCAGTATCTGATTAAAATGTGGAACAAATCTAAATCAGAACAACTTAAAATCTATGAGCGAAAAAAAGAACATGCAAAGAAAACGCTTGACAATATAGAGCGAAGAATTAGTGAGTTTAAGTCGTTTCAAAAGGACGTGCAGGATGCGGAAAAGATATATCTTAGAAAACTGCTGTCGGATATAAAAATCCTTTTTTATATTTATTCTGGTCGAATAATGCAGGACAATTATTTTGGAAGAGGGTTGTTCATTAGAGAAGATTTAGATAGAAAGCGTGTTTTGATAACGTCTTCTAAAAATGTAAATGATGAGGTTGATGCTTTGTTCAACATGAGTAGTGGACAACTTGTGTCATTGGTGGTTGCTCTTACCTTGTCACTCAACAAATTGTATTCGTCAGTTCCGTTTATTGCAATAGATGATCCTATCCAGACTATGGATGATATCAATCTTTGGGGATTGATAGAAACTTTACGTCATGATTTTAATAATCATTTTATGGTGTTGTCAACCCATGAGACGGATTATGGAAAGTTATTAGAATACAAACTTAAAAAGTGGGGAGTTGATACTGAGTATATAGAAATGAACCAATTACATAATAATATTTGAAAATAAATGATTAGAAATTATATAATAAAAGAGACAGCTTGCATCAAGGATGCACTTGTCGCAATTAATGGAATAACCCATGACGGGGAGTTACTCATCGTAGTGAACGACTGTCAGCAAATGGTCGGCTCGCTTACCGATGGTGATATTCGAAGAGGTCTTATTGCAGGAGCAGAATTAACTGATTCGGTTAGTAGAATTATGCATCGAGATTTTAAATTTATCAAACAAAGCGAGTTCGATGTAGAACATTTGAAGTCTTTCCGCGATCAGCGAATTATGTTTATTCCTATTCTTGATGAAAAGTATCAAGTGATAGATGTAGTAAACTTGAATAAGTTTAAATCCAAACTTCCTATTGATGCTGTTCTCATGGCTGGAGGAAAGGGAGTTCGTCTTCGTCCTTTAACAGAAACAACTCCAAAACCTTTGCTGCCTGTAGGGGGCAAACCTATTATTGATTATAATATAGACAGTTTAATAGAGAATGGTATTAAAAACATTTCAGTGACAGTCAACTATCTTCATGAACAATTGGAAGAGCATTTTGCCAACCCTGTAAATGGAGTACAAGTAGATTGTATAAAAGAACCACAGTTCTTAGGAACAATGGGTGCAACACAATTCGTTACAAAGTTCTATAATGATGTGGTACTTGTGATGAATTCAGACCTCTTTACTAATATAGATTACGAGGATTTTTATCTTCATTTTATGGAGCATAATGCAGATATGTCAGTTGCTGCTGTTCCATATTCTATTTCTGTACCTTATGGAATTTTTGAATTAGAAGGTAGAAATATAAAAGGAGTAAAAGAAAAACCTGTCTATAATTTTTTTGCCAATGCAGGCATCTATCTCATCAAACGTGAGCTATTAGAGAATATGCCAAAGAATACATTCTATAATGCTACCGACCTGATGAATGATGCTGTAGCAGCAGGCAAAATGGTTATTCGTTATCCGATTACAGGTTATTGGCTTGATATTGGCAGCCATGAAGAATACAAGAAAGCCAATGAATTAGTAAAACATATAAAAAAATAATTATATAAAATGGCATTATCTTTACGAGCTGAGCAAAAGAGTATAACTAATCTCTTTAATAGTGGGGAAGATATCTATGTTATCCCTGAATATCAACGTCCATATTCCTGGAATAAGGATACGTGTTATCAATTTTATTCTGACATAACAAATGCTTTCTTGAATGACAAAGATTACTTTGTAGGTAATATTATTATGGCACGGAGTAATATGGAAACGAGCAGACCTAATGTGGTAGATGGACAACAACGTTTAATTACATTATGGTTATTTACAAAAGTGTTGACAATCTTACATCCAGATAAATCGCGTCTTGTTCGATTGTTAGAGGTAGAGTCTGTGTTGTCTGATAATTCTTTACCTCGAATAGATTCAAAAGTATACGAACATGATGACCAAAAAAATATAGAATCTGTGTTAAGTTATTCTCTTGAAACATTTGAAAATTTGTGGTTAGAAATATCAAATGTAAAACACAAATTGGAGAATGAGAAAAAATATAGTAGTATAGAGATAAATGCACTTTATTTGTATAAGTGGATGTCTGAATTTTATGATAATTTACGACATCCAGAAAAGAAAACAGAGTTTTTGGTCTATTTCTTGGAACGTGTATACCTACTTCCGATTGAACTTGATGGAAAGGATATGGAAGAGGCAAGTGATAGAGCATTAACAATTTTTGAAACGATCAATAATCGTGGTCAAATATTGGAAGATTCTGATATATTTAAAGCTCGTTTATATAAAAGTGCAAAGGCGGAAGGAAGAGGAGATGAATTTATAGAGCAATGGCTTGAGTTTAATGCCATTTGTGCAGACTTAAAAATAAGTGTTGACGATTTGTTCCGTTATTATTACCATATATTGCGTGGAAAAGAAGGTGTTACAACTAATGAAGGTAGCTTACGTGAATATTTGACACGTGACAATAATTCGGCTCTTAGTGCAAAACCATATAAAGAGGTGATAGAGGACTTGTCGACTATAACTAATATTTTGCAATGGCTAAATGCGCCAGAAAAAATGTCAATTAAAGTTGCTCAAATGCTTCAACTGATATCTCAATATTCTAACCAATATCCAAGATACGCTCTGGTGAACTATTTATTTACTGAAGGTATAGAGCAAGATGAAAAACTGAAAAACTTCTTAAGAACGATAGTTAAGTATTATTATTATCGTGGTGCAACTATACAGGTAAAATATGAAACATATCGTATTAACAAATTTATTGCGAAGCATCAAAAAATAGAACCTTACGATTGCAGCGATATAGATGAAGATTATTTTGATCATTTGGGGTTGTTAAGAAATGGCTATGCTCTTTTAGCTCATTATCTCATGTTCCCGGATAAATATGAGAGTAATATATATTTTGATAAAATCATTTATAGACGTGATTTTGAAATGTTGCCTATAGAGTGGCATACAAAGAATTTCGATGAGATTAATAATAATATAGCAAATTTTGTCGTGTTAGACATCCCAAAGAAATCGTTGAGCTTAAAAGCTAAAATGCAGTATTATTTAACATCCAAACTCGATGATGTCTACGATATTTTTAGCACTTCTAAAACTTTGTCTTTAGATTGTTTTATGAGACGTGAAAAAAAACTCAAGTCGGTTCTTTTGGATTATTTTAAAAAGTAGTTATAATGGATTCTCTTCTTCTGCATAACTTTAAGGCATTTAAAGATAATTTTACATTGAATCCCAATGGTGATAATGTTCTGATTTATGGTGAAAATGGATCAGGAAAATCGTCTTTGTTTGAAGGGATTAAATTATTTTATTTCAGAGAACGTTTATTGAGAGAAAGTATTGCTCCAAATATTGTTGGACAAGCAAGAATTGATGAAGAACGACAGGTGCTTGATGAATATAAATATGATGATAATGAAAGTATTACGTTAAACGTAGATGGAGTTAATTTTGATTCTCATAGTATCGTAAGCGATAATGTTTTCTTGATTAATTATAAAAATATCGCTCAATTAGATGTTGTTTGTATAGAAGATTTGATAAATAACGCTTATTTTTCTCATATTGATAATTATGCAAATTGGATAAGTGAAGACTTTATAAATTTGATAATAGATTGCGTTAATGAGGATTTAGTAGAGTGCTTTTGGATGGCGGATGTTAAAGTTCATTCTGTTGACATTCATGGAAAATGTTCTGTTGAAAATTCTCAAAATAAGATACCGAAGTCAATAGAACTTTATAAGTTCTTCAATGAATCTATAATTCATGTCATTAAGTTTATTATCTTGATAGAGTCTATTGGCTATTTTCAGGAGTCGAATCACAATACAATATTGGTGTTAGATGATTGCTTTAATAGCTTAGATATGCCGAATAGGATATTTATGATGAAATTCTTGTTGAAAAAAACGAGTGGAATCCAAAAAATAGTACTCACGCATAACATTGGTTTTTATAATCTCTTTATCCATATCATTCAAAATGTAGCAAAGCAAGAAAATGATTGGAAGTTTTATCAATTAGCAAAAATTGTAGATGAAAGAAAGTTGCTGGATGGATCTGAAGAAACAACGAGTGATATAAAGCAAAACATTGGAAATGATTCTGCGGCAACTATTGGAAATAAATTGCGTAGGCGCTTTGAAATACTTGTTTATAAGTTGAGTAGTATGAATAATATTGGCGAATTACAGGAAACTAAGGATTTATTAGATAAAATGTGTTCACCAAATGCACATATATATTTATCTAAACAAGGTGATGTTGTGAAAGATATTTATACTTTAGTGGATGAAATATATTCTAACGTGACGAATGGCAATGAATTTAAGTTAGCTAAGAGACTAAAAGAGAAAATAGAAAATTTTAGAAATCATGACTTCTTGAGTCAACTTAAGCCTTCACTTGAGGAATTGAGATTGTTACAGAAAGTAGCTTTGCATCCTACCTCACATGGATATCAAGGTTTGCCTCCAATTGCAGAAAATGAAATTGACATATCATTGGTTTTATTGGAAAAGTTGGAAAATGCAATAAAGTCAGTATCTTCGAGAGAGGATGTTAGTTCTATTTGAAAATTAAAAATAATGTTGAACAAGTTTATTTTATAGTATATGATACAACGTATAGATTATATTGATCGAATGAAAGGATTGGCTATATTTCTAGTAGTCTTAGGTCATGTCTATTATTATGCTTTTGAACGTTCAAATAGCATATTGTCTGCTTTTGTAGGTAGTTTTCATATGCCTTTATTTATGTTTTTATCTGGGCTTGTCGCTTGCTCTGGAGTTATCCCTCCATATTGGAGCTTGTCTAAAATAATAAGAAAAACAAGAGCTTTACTTTTACCCATGCTTGTGTTTGGTTTATTATTCTCAAATGTTTTTTCTTCAGATTTTTTTCAAAGAATTATTGGATTCCTTGAATCTCCAAGTAAATATGGATATTGGTATTTAATGACTTTAACTATCTTTTACCTATCCTTAAGTCTTTATCGATTTAATGTTAAGCAAAAATGGTATTTTGATGTAGTCTTAGCCATGTTCGTATGGGGGGGTATGTTTTTACTATGGAAATATACAGCACAAAATGCAGATTATTTTTGTCTGCTTAATTGTGGTAATTTTTATCCTTTTTTTATGTTAGGTGTTTTTACTACTAAATATAAATTATTGGATAAAGTTAAAAGATCAAATTGGTTGTTCTCTGTTTGTTTATTTAGCTATATAGTTTTGTTTAATATAGAGATACCATTTCATGCTTTTTTGAGTTTGAATAGGCATATTATTCTACCTTTCTGTATGCTATATGTTATTGTTACCTTATTTCTTGCACGAAATGGGAAAAACTCTCCTTTAGAAAAAATATTGGAATACGTAGGTAAAAGAACTTTAGATATTTATGTGATTCATTATTTTATTATTTGCCATCTCCATTTGGGTTTTTTAGACAAATGGATGGAAACTACTGATAATATATTGCTTTCATTATTTTTGTCTATCTTTATTGCTGTAATTGTCTTATGTCTATCTATGTTTGTTGGATCTGTTTTACATAAAGGCGTATTGATAGAAAAAATAGCTTTTGGAAAGTAAAAAAGTGTTTTATAGAAAATAATTTAGATATATGATACCGAAAATAATACATTATTGCTGGTTTGGGCGTGGACCATTGCCTGAGCTTGCACAGAAGTGCATTGCTTCGTGGAAGAAGTATTTGCCTGATTATGAAATTAAGGAGTGGAATGAGGATAACTTTGATGTGAATATTATTCCTTATACTGCTGAGGCATATCAAGCGAAGAAATATGCTTTTGTGAGTGATTATGCTCGTTTCTGGATACTGTATCAATATGGAGGAATCTACTTTGATACGGATGTCGAGGTGATTCGTCCTATTGATGATATAGTAGAAAGGGGAAACTTTATGGGATTTGAAACAGATCCTAAACCCCAGTTGAAGGCAGACGCGAGCGAAGCGAGCGTCAACCCAGGCCTCGGCATGGGGGTGGCCCCAAGCCTCGGCATTATCAAAAAAATGCTTGATTTTTATGAGGGAAAACATTTTGTGCATGAAGCTGTCATGAGAAATCAAATCACCGTGGTGCATATTGCAACGCAGGTGCTTCGTGAAAATGGATTGAAGAATGTGGCTGGTATACAGGAAGTAGCTGGCTGCTTTATATATCCTTCAGAGTATTTTTGTCCCATCAATGTAACGACAGGTCGTATTCATGTGGAAAAGAATACTCGAACGATACACCATTATGCAGGAACTTGGGTTGATAAGAAGTTTTCTATGAAAGAAATTTTAAAACGATTTTTACCGGAATTTTTAGTTCTTGCTTTAATTAATATAAAGAATAAAATCAAATGAGAGCTATTTCTAAATTTTATACTTGGTTTTGGATCATTTATTTCCCTGTCTGTATCGCTTTTGCTGTTACAATCAATTTTGATTGGAGTGATGAAATCCTGACTGTGGCACTTTTGGGTTATGCTTTTATGAAGCAGCGGTTCCTGGTCAAAGACAAAGGAAGAACGACGGAAATTAATATTTATATAGGGTTGATGATATTCTATCTGGTTTATTCACTCTTAATACAAGTGACTACGTTCCGAGGAATATATCTTGATTTTTTGCAGCAGTTACGGCCTTATGCAGTGTTCTATTTGGCATGGATGTTGGCTCCGCAATTTAACGATAGACAGAAAATGCAAATCAAAAAAGTTATGCTATTATCTTTCTTTGGATATTTAATAGCTTTCAAGTTTAAACCCTCTCTTGTAACACCATATGGAAGTGCAGAATCGGCTGCTTTAGGTCAGATAGCCCTTTGCTGTGCTATGATTTACTACTTGTTTTCCAAACAGACAAAGCGAAATAGAAATATAGCTATACTCATTATGTTATTAGGCTTGGTTTCTGGTAAATCAAAGTACTTTGGTGAGTGCGTGGTGTTTATTGCACTGGTGATGTTTGTGAAAAGTAAAATCAATTTTGCTTCGGTTTCTACTTTGTTGAAAGTTGCAGCTTTAGGTTGTGTCGTTATATTCTTCACGTGGACGAAGTTTAATGCTTACTATGTGGAGGGTTTTCAAGATGATGCTCAAGAAATGGCGCGTCCTCTAACCTATGAAACAGGAATGAAGATTATGTTTCAAGATTATATCCCGTTTGGAAGTGGATTAGGCTCGTTTGGTACGGCTGCTGCTGCGAAGGAATATTCTCCTTTGTATTATGATTATAAGTTGGATATGGTTTGGGGATTGACTCCTGAGAATCCTATGTTCTTGGCGGATGCGTTCTATCCAACCTTGGCAGAGTTTGGTATTGTGGGATTGTTCTTCTTCCTTTGGTTCTGGAAGCGACGTTTGTGCGAGTGTAATAAGATTCCAAACATCGTCTATTATCGCATGGCGCTGATGGCCATTTTGGCATTGGCTTTGGAAAGTACTGCTGATTCTTCTTATCTTTCGGGTAAGGGTATGGGATACTTTATGGTTCTTGCCTTGTGTCTGAATTCTGGAAGGCAACAAATGAATAGCAGCAAAAGATCTCTAAGATAGAAAAATAATGATGAACATAATTATAACTTCTCCTTCGTTGAATCCGAAGGTGAATGTAAGTGGCATTTCTTCTGTCACGCAATTTATTATCAGTAATAATCGGAAGCAAAACTACTTGCATTTTGAACTTGGTAAGAAGGATAAGGAAAAGGGGGGATGGCATCGCATTCCTGCCTTGATAAAGAAATATAGGGAATGGAAGAATGTGCTTGCTCTGCATCCTGATGCGATTGTGCACTATAACTTCCCGCTGTCAAAAGCTTCTTTGTTGCGTGACCCATGGTTTATGAGATATGCCTGGAAGAATGGCAGAAAGATGGTGGTGCATGTGCATGGAGGTCTGTTCCTGACGGCTCCTCATATACCTGGTATTCTCATGCGTATCATGAAATGGGTTTTCGGACAGGATTTGCCTTTCATCGTATTGAGTGATATGGAAAAGGATATCCTGACTGAGAGATTTGGGGCTAAGAAGGTCGCCGTGTTGCCTAACTGTGTGGATCTGAGCGATGCTGCTGCTTTTGAAAAAGAACAGGTCCTTCATGATGAATCAAGACCGCTAAGTATCGGTTATCTGGGTCGTATAGAACCTAATAAGGGAATGACGGAACTCTTGGTGGCTTGCCAAAGACTGAAAAAGGAAAAATATCCTTTTAAACTCGTTATCGCTGGTAAGGAACAAACGGAAGGGGAGTATCTTCCGCAATTTGACCAGTGGTTGGGGGACAGTTTTGAATATGCTGGTTTGGTTTCGGGTAAATCAAAGTGTGATTTCCTCAGAAGTCTGGATGCTTTCATCCTTCCTACTTACTTTGAAGGATTGCCGATGTCGCTTTTGGAAACCATGAGCTATGGTGTGACTCCTGTTGTGACTCCTGTAGGCAGTATTCCACAAGTGGTGAAAGATGGTGTGAATGGTATGTTTATCACTGACCATGACAGTGATTCTATTGTTTCTGCCATCAAACGACTGGATGAGGACAGAAGTATTTTGAGAAAGTTGGGCGTGGCTGCCAGAGAAACTATTTTCAATCAGTTCTGTCCGGAAAAGTATGTTGAGAAATTGAATTCGATTTATCATCTTGCCAATTAGGCTCTTTATTTCATTTTAGAAATCATGAACATTTTTCAGATATTACAAAAGATAAGTCTTGTGCCTTCGTATTTGTGGGACAAAATGTGGGCGCCCGTATGGAAACGGTGTATGAAGCACTGTGGCAAGGGAGTATATATTCGTCCGATGTCTTCGGATTTCAAGGGATTGTGGAACCTGTCGGTAGGGGATGGTACTTCGATTCCTAAAGGGAGTACTATCTATTGTACGGATGCACCGTGTAGTATTGGCCAGAAGGTGCTCTTCGGTCCGAATCCTACAATCATCACTGGTGATCATCGTATTGACATCTTGGGCAAATATATCGCGGATGTTACCGTGGAGGATAAGTTTGTGGATGGGGTGAATGTATATGACCAGCCTGTCGTCATCGAGGATGATGTGTGGTGTGGGGCGAATGTGACTATCCTGAAAGGTGTCACTATCGGTCATGGCTCGGTAGTGGCTGCTGGTGCTGTGGTCACGAAGTCCTTTCCTCCATACAGTATCATCGGTGGTATTCCTGCCAAACTAATCAAAATGAGATTTACCGAAGAGGAGATTAAGGAGCACGAAAGAATGATGACTGTGAAAAAGTGATACTATGAATCAGGATCGTTTATATTCATTGGACATGATGAAGTTTGTGGCTGCTATCTTCATCACCAATTCTCATTTCCAACAGCTGTATGAGGGGGTGAATACTGCCTTTGTATATTAAGGGTACAAATTGGCAGCGTATAAATGGACAGACTGGTGTGTAGGCAAGAGACCCATGGATAAGAGAATCTCTTTTGTAGCCACCTTTACGTTGGAGATTTAATTTGGAGATACTTTAACTCAACTTTGAGTTATAAAATTGTTTTAGAAATATTATAATGTACATGAGCGTACATTATATAATATATAGTCTTTTGTGAATAATTAAACGATAGTAATATGATGAATAAATTTATTGAACTTCATAGCATCGAAAATGAACCTATGCTTGTGAATCCGTCCTATGTAGCTTTTATAGAAAAAGCAGAAAATGAAGACGGGTGTTTGGTGAAATTTGCCGTTTCAAACATGAATGGTTATTTTGTGATTGTGCATGTAAGAGAAAGTTATGAGACTTTAAAGAGTTTGCTATGTTTATGAATAATGATGATATAATTCCAGTTGATGATGCTATAGAGCGGTTTCAAAATCACTTGTTATCGCATGATAGAGTTATACTGTCTGCCAAATTTGGTGATGGAAAGTCTTTCTTTTTAAATGAATTCAAAAAGAAATGTGAAGATAGTAAAGATTCTCCTTTTAAGTTTATCACTCTTTATCCTGTGAATTATCAGGTATTGGAGAATAAAGATATCTTTGAAATCATTAAGCATGATGTTCTGTTGCAGATGCTAATGCTCAGGATGATTGACGTGAATTATGAGATTACGAATGAGATGGCTCTTGCCTTCTATCTTCAAACTCATTTTTCAACTGTTGCAGATTCCTTCTTTTCAATGCTACATCTGATCGGAAATGCAGACCCTCAAATAAAAGGTCTCTTTGGTATTTTTAAGTCAATTAGTTGGGTTAAGTCTTTAAAAGATAAGGTAAATGAGTTCAAAAAGCAAATAGATCAATCAGATTTCTTGGACACGTATTTAGCTACGTTTGACGAGAAATCTGTATACGAGAATGATATTGTTACAAAGATAATTCGCGATAATATAGATACTTATCAAAAGTCTAATAATAAAAAAGTCGTCTTGATTATCGAGGATATGGATAGGCTAGATCCTGCTCATCTCTTCCGTATCATGAATGTGTTTTCTGCTCATATGGATTATGGATATCGTAGTATGCAGCCTATAGATGACTCGCTTGTTGGCAATAAGTTTGGGGTGAGTAATGTGGTCTTTGTAATGCATGAGCAGAATACTAATGCCTTGTTCCATCATTTTTATGGAGAATATGCTGACTATGAGGGTTATATGTCGAAGTTTTACAATAAGGACATCTTCAATTTTTCGTTGAATGAGGAAAAGGAAAAATATGCTTTATACTTGATTGTTAAAGAAACTGGGTTGTCAGAAGATAAGGTTAAAGAAATATTTCCTAAAAGTTTCTTTGTTAATAAGACTATGCGCCAGATAGTATGCCCTATGGACAAAGTGAACGAACAATTTGAATCTATAGAGATAAAACCAGGTGTGAAGGCTCATCCTCAGTTGTTGAAACTAATTGTTATTGCAAAACGATTAGGTGTGTCAAATGACAATATCATAGCTTATATTGTAAGACATATTAAAACACTTGATAGATTTTATATAGATCGACTCATTCCTGTAATTGCTTTAAACCCTAAAACGAGGATGCTAGAATCTGTAGATGTTGATGCAGATAACTCTAATTCGTATGTTATAGACTGCCAAAAAATAAATGGTGATGGAACTTGTGTCCCCGAAATAAGAAAAATTTATCTATATACAGAGAATACTAAAATATTGAAAGGTAAAATAGAACAAATGCTTTCTTTATTAGGTTGCTGAAATGTAATTGAAAATGTCCTAAACTTATGTATATTTCAGAATTAAATGTTACTTTTGTGACAGTTTGAAAACGATGGCAACTATGATCATTATTTTTCTTTAGAAACTTGACTATGATAAAAGAACAAGAAAATTTGGTAGACGGTATCTTAAACTATTTAAAGATAGATAGTTCTGGAGCATTGATGATAACTGGTCCTTGGGGGTGTGGAAAAAGTTATTTCTTTGAACACTTTTTGTTTGAGAAATTAAAAGCGGAGAACTTTAAACCGTTGCGTGTTTCTCTATTTGGTTTATCATCATTGAGTGACTTGTCTAAAAATATTATCTGTGAGTATGCGCAATATTTTACAGAAAATAAAATATTGAAGAGAATTGCTGATGGTGGGGCAAACTTAGTTAAGATCGCAGATAAGATAAAATTTCCTTTTGTCAGTGATTATCTTGATTTAAAAGGTATATTCGGTTCAGGTAAGGCTCTTTATAAACTACTCTCTGAGGATGTAGTTATTTGTCTAGATGATTTAGAACGTGCTATTGAGAAATTTGACATTAATGATTTATTGGGCGTTATCAATGAATTGGTTGAGAATCAACATTTGAAAGTCATTGTAATAGCTAACAAGGAATATATTGATAAACAACAATGGAGCAATGATAGTGCTACATCCGCTCATGATGTGTTTTATGAAAAAGTCATAGAAAAGGTACTGCATTTTACCCCAGACATAGTTGGAGTATTTGAAACTTTAATTCATTCGGATGGGACAGAAAAAAGTGATGCCTTTGAAGAATTTATGAATAAAGAATGTATCAAGAACTCAGTGTCTCCTAAGTTGGCTAACTCTGTTTCTTTGCGACATCAGAAGGAGAATATCAGAACGTTGAAGTTTGCTGTTTCTCATTTTCGTAGCATTTTTCAAAATTATCTTGATCATGGGAAGGATATTACAGATACAAAGATTGAAAGACTATTGATAAATCAATGGCTATTTTTATATTCTTTGTCATTGGAAAGCAAGCAAACGGCGTTAAGCATAGATGATAGTATGGGACTTGAGAACTATGTTGCTACTGCTTCTAATGAACAAATAGATTTAGGTGATGAAAATGATCATCTTTTTGATGAAGAGGCGGAACAAAAGAATGATGAGGGGGCTCAGAATATCGCTAAAAAGTTTGTTGAGAAATACTATCGAGGCAGAGAAAATGAATATAATTTCTATCCTTTTTTGTACCATTTTGTTGTTGCTGGTTTTAACTATGATTTTGATGAAGCTTTTGAATTTGCAGAAATGGCTTGTCAACGTTTCGATTACACGGTTAATCCTGCTCAGGAAATCATGGATAAATGGATGAAAGGTTATTGGGAAATGTCTGATGAGGAGGCCAAAGTGAATCTTTTGAAATTGAAAGATTTTGTGGCAGAAGGAAAATTGTTAGATTTTCCTTCTTACTATAGTGCATCAGTTTTCTTGTTTAAATTTTGTGAGATTATTGATACGACTATCCTCAAGTTACTGCCTTTATTTGAGCAGGGACTTCGGAAATTTGCAGACAATGTAGAAGTCAATATTGGACAATTAACGGTCATAAAAGCTATTGGTGTGACTAATCATGATGTTTGTAAGCCTGTTTATGATCTTATATTAAAGGTCATGGAAGAAAATATTGAAAAACAGAAAAATGAGGAAATTTATCATATGAGAGATCTGTTTGATAAAGATTTACAGGCATTTACTCAGCTTTTCATTCCAAATAATCAGGCAAGTCCTGAGTTCCTAAAGACTCCTGTGCTTCAGCTATTAGATGAAAATGCTATTGAAAAGAAAATAAATGAAGCTACACCTAATGATATCATGTCATTATATCTGATAGTAAGTCTTAGATTTGACAGAAACGGTGTTTGGGGCTCAATGAAAGAAGAAAAGCCTTTTATTGAGCGATTAGAAAAGTATGCACTTTTGAGAAGTGGCGATAAAAAGAAACTTTCTACTTATATTATACAAGATCAGTTGCTTCCATTATTGGAAAAAATAAAAAAGAAAATGTAATTTAAACATTTTAATCAATGTTCAAGGAAAATAAAGAGCAATAAAATTGAATTTTAATTCAGTCAAAGCATGGTATAACTTTTATTAGCATTGGCTGAAGGAGGGTTAAAACTCTTATGCTTGTCTTTATATTACCCGCATATATTATCCCAACACTCATTTATATTTAGATGGTGCGTTTAAGCGATAAAATGGTACTGATTCAAGATAAAAAAGCTGCCACTATGCGAATATAGTGGCAACCTTAAAAAGTTCCTCGTGTTGATGGATGAGGTATCACACAAACTCACAAAGTTACTTGCCTGTTGTGTTCTTGTTGTACTTTGGAGTTTTACCATTGTGGTTATTCATGTAGGTTTGTATCCTATCTGTTTCCCACATAGATGCACCTTTTAAGGTAGAAACTCTTCCGACAATATCCATTTTGTCGAAAATTTTCCCTTCAAGTAGGTGCTCGTTTTCACGTCTTTCAGGGTTGTTGGTTATGCCGACATATACCACCTTATTACCCTCTTTGAGTTCGTATTTGTAAAAATTTCTCATTTTTAAAAAAATATATATACTTATTTTAATCAAAGAGCACGTCCGTCTTGATTTCTCCTATATGGCATACTCTTAGAACTTTTTATTAAGGATTTTTCTGATATTATGCTCCCAGCCTTCACGATGAATAATTCTGTTTTTCTCGAGCCCGGCATGCAGGATTTCTCCTTTAGAAAGTTGCGATAAAGTCTTCCAGTCCTTATCAAATATATATGTTGCGTTGCCATAAAGTAAATGCTCGAAAACAGAAATCTCTTTATCTGGAAAACTGAAAACCACATATCCGTGAAATCCGCCAATTCCTACAGTAATCTCTGATGGATTATATTGGTTGATAAACTCAAAGGTATGTTTTTGTCTAAGAGCCTTTTTGGGACGTGATGAGACTATTCCTGCTTCTTTGATTCTATCCCAAGGATATTCACCCTCTGGAAGGATCTCCCAATTTACGCGGCTGATTGGAACGTTCTGCATCGCTTTTTCGAGTTTGTCGTTTAAGACCTCGCAGTCTCCAAAATATTCAAGAAACAAATTAATGATATGCCTGTTGATGTTCTCATAGCTATGTGAGTGTTCTAACTTCCTCGATATAAGAAAAAGTTCTCCTCTGATAGCTATAACAGTAAGCTCCTCGCATATTGGCTTAATGTGTTTTCTTGGATATCTCTTATAGGGTATATCAATATAATGATATTCGCCATGCCAATCCTGAATACAAGCTTCATGGTACACCGTTTCTTTGGGTAGATTCTTCTGGGGAATCGACACTCCATAAACATTACGTTTACTAACTTGTCCCATAACTCTACATAGCATCTTTATGCCTTCCGAAGGAGGTCGAGTGAAGCCTAACTTTTTTAGAAGTTTTTGAGGTACTTCACTAACTTTCTTTCCAATGTAAAAAGACTCTCCGTTAGAGATTCCTAATAAATTTGAGTCTAAATTTCTGACTCTTTGCTTTGCGATTTTCATTTTTTTTAAATGTTCGCTTTACGCAGGGGTCCTTAATCCCTTTTACTTTATTATTTCGAATGAGGTCTTTAATATGTTAAATGTGACCAAATTCAAGTTAATTATAGTAAAAAGTCATTTTTTGTCGGAACTTATTTATAAATTTGCACCCGATTTAAAATGGCTTTTACTTTTTGTTGGTTACCCTATCTGGGTCTCACAAAGTCTTTCCTTGAAAGACTAAGGGGAATGTATTAATTCTCTTTACATCTGTCATTTTAAATTTAAAAGTAGCGGCTTACGCCGCCACTAAATTATTATTCCACGGTCTTCTTCATCACCATCCGCCAAGATATCGATAGAGGGAGACTGCGTCGTCATCATTTTGATAACTGATTGCAAAAGTAATATTTTTTTTTGATTCCTCCAAATAAATCAAGAAAAATGTGATTTTTTCACAAATAGACGGCTTTTAATCTTATTTTTTTTTATTTTGGCAGTTTATACGAGATTTTTTTGTAACTTTGCAGTCGCAAATATGTTCAACTTTGGTGATGTCACTATTATAAGTATATGATTTCACCTGTTATTTTATGGTAATATGCTACAGCAACTTAAAATTAGGAATTTTTTGTCCTTCAAGGATGAAATAACCTTTAATATGCAACCCAATAAAGGGACGAGGCTTAATGATCATAAAGCGAAGCCATTTAAGGGGGCAGCTGTATTGAAGTCTGCGGCAATCTTTGGTGCAAATTCTAGTGGTAAGAGTAATTTTATTAAGGCTATAAAGTTAGCAAAATCTTTAGTTGTACAAGGTACTAATCATGAAGAGCCTATAGATTATCATCCTTTTAGGCTATCAAAAGAAACTATGGATTCTGATACGACTATGGTTTTTCATATACTATGTAATGAGAAAAAATATGAATATGGTTTTAGTTATAACTCTGACAGAATTTCCCGAGAATGGCTTAGTCAGATTACTCCAAAGACGGTTTACTCTATCTATACAAGGAATGAGACCAATGAATTCGATCTAAAGGAACTTCTTAAGAGAAATCCTAAAGATGAAGAGAGACAGTACCTGCACTTTTTTGCAAAGTCAACTCCTGCAAAACAATTGTTCCTGCATGAAGTTTCAAGTAGAAATATAAAGGATAATGTTTCCGATATTTCTGATCTGATGACTGTTTTTTCCTGGTTCGCACTCAAGCTTAAGATTATATTTCCTGATACGCCATATAATCAAAGTATTTTGCTCAAGACTGCTAAAGACAAAGATTTGAATGAGGCATTTCGCCTATTATTAAAATACTTTGCTACAGGTATTGATGATGTCTATCTGAAAAATGTCGAGTTTGATAAATTGGGCATTTCTCAGGAATTAATGCGTATGATAAAGGCCAATGTCTTTAAGGATGATGGAAAGGATGTCTTGGGTACATTAAAACAAAACCATGATATGTTCTTGATTCGTAAGGTCAACGGTGATCTTGACACTAAAAAGGTAATGACAGTTCACCATATCATTGAAACTGGCGAAAAAGAGTATTTTTCTCTGGAAGAGGAAAGCGATGGAACTAACCGATTGTTTGATTACATTCCGCTTATTTTGGATTTTATCCAGGGAGATAAGGTCTTTGTCATTGATGAAATAGAGAGGAGTTTGCATCCTTCTCTTATCAAAAAGATACTTGAGTTGTATTTTAGATATTCTGGCAAGACTCCGTGTCAGATGGTATTTACCACTCATGAGATTATTTTGATGACACAATCGCTGCTGCGAAGTGATGAAATTTGGTTGATTAATCGAGATGATGCTGGTGTTAGTTTATGTAGCAGATTGGATGAAAAGTTTAATCCTAGATTCGACAAGAAGTTAGTTCAAAGCTATTTGAAAGGTGATTATGATGCCGTTCCTAAAATTGAGCCGGAGTCTCAATTTGAAAATATCATCAAACAACTAAGATTGAAGAGTTAACTGGTGGTAGTGCTGTATCGCAATATAGTGATAGTTTCGTTTGCTTATTAGCATAGCCCAATCAATGGGCTATGCTAATAAGTTTGCTTCCCAAAGCCGTTTCTATGCGAGCTATGGTTTGAGTTGTAAAGTTATGTCTGCCTGTGAGCCATTTAGAGATTTCGGATTCTCGCTTGTTGAGCAATCGGGCAAAATCCTTTTGGGTGAGCCCCTTGGCTTTCAGAATCTCACTGATACGCTCGGCAATTCCGAATGACAAATCAAATTCGGCTTTTTGCTCGGCGGGTATCGCAGTGAGGCAATCACGGAATAATTTGTTTTGTATCATAATGCTTAATAATGTTGCTTGTGGCATTGCTGTAATTCTTTATTATGCAAAGCAAATATAATGCTTTTATAAATAGATTGTTCACTTTTAAGTGAATATTTAGTATGAATTAACTTTTTCGAAAACCCACCAGTCCTCCATTTATTGATAAAGCTGGCTGCACTCGGCAATTTGAAAGCGAGCTTTCATTGCGCTCATTTGCACAGCTTTTTCCCATTAAAGAAGGGGCTTTCGAAAACCCACCAGTCCTCCCTTACCCTTAAGGGAGGATCCACCTCTCATCTCGGTCTTCTCCCCTCAGGGGAAAAGAGGAAACCGCTCCTCCTGTCGCTCTTAACCGCTGCGCTATATGGTTGGCGGACCATCAGAGGTCTACGCCAGATTGTTATGCGGGCTGGGACCGCCTGGGGATAGTTGATTACAATTAATAGTTTGCTGTTTATAGCTTACTGTTGATTTGGGGGTAATTGGCTGATAATTTGCAGATTTCTTTCGATTTTCTTGGTGGCATCGAAGAAAAAGCATACTTTTGCGGCAAGTTATATAAACTAAATAATAGGAGATAAGATTATGGCATTAGCAATTAGTGGTATCCCTATGCTTACAGGTGATGAGGCTTTAGCTTTCAGAGAAAAAGCTGAAGAAACATTGAAAAAGCGTGGTAGCATAGATTTCTCAAAGCAACGTGCTGAGATGAAGGCTATTTTGGCAAAAGCAAGATTTTAAAGTTAGTTATGGGGTTTCTTGCAGACAAAACGGTGTTTTCACCATTGACAAAAGAAATTTTGGGAGGAAGAATATATGGATAATACAAAGTTAACAAGGGAAGAGGCTTTACGCCGCTGGAAGGCTTCTAAGGAAACCAAACGTAAAATGTTGGAGAAACTGGAGAACTTGGAGATAGAAACGCATGGAAAAGGACTATAGTATTTTCTTTCAACTGATAAGGTTAGGACTGGGGATTTCGGATGAGGCTGTGAGGATTCCTATGGAGGCCTGGAAGGGACTGTATAAGGAGGCTGAAAGGCAGTCGATGCTGGGAGTGGTTTTCGAGGGCGTCAACAGAAATGTGAACCTCGGTGGTACTAAACCGCCTACTGCTTTGGTGCTGAAATGGATGGGTATCTCGCAGGTTATCAAGCGAAAGAATGTGAAGTTTGATGTGGAGGCGAAAAGGCTGACACAGCTGTTTGATGAGAATGGTATCTTTTCCGTGATATTGAAAGGACAGGGCAATGAGCTGCTTTATCCTGTAAGGGGATGCAGAATTCCTGGTGATATCGACATCTTTGTGGATGGGGGTAAGGAATTTGTCGTGGACTGGATAGACCGACATGGACTGGCCGACAGGGCGGAGAAGGCTACATATCATCATGTGCATCTGTTACCTGGGGCGAGTGGTATTGATATCGAAGTGCATTTCCTGCCTTCTTCGGGTCTTTTCTTCCCCACTCATCGTCATCGGCTGCAGAGGTTCTTGCAGAGTGAGGTGAGAAACTCGGTCATGTGTGACAGGGGATTCAGAATTCCTTCGGCGATGTTTAACTTGCTGATGCAACTTGCTCATATCCATTGTCATTTCTTTAGTGGGGGTATTGGTCTGCGACAGATAAACGACTTTTACTATGTGCTGATGTCTTCTTCGAAGGATGAGAGGGTAGAGGCTATGGCGCTCATCAGGAAAATGGGGATGAGGAATATCGCGGCTGCTCTAATGTGGGTGCTGAAGGAGGTGTTCCTCATGGATGCTGAATGGATGCTGTGTTCTCCTGACGAGAGTCTTGGTAATGTGTTGTTGGGTGAAGTGTTCAAGGGTGGTAATTTCGGGCATTATCTTTTTGATAATGAGAAGGCATTCCTCTTGAAGGCTGTGCTGCGTCGCAAGAGATTTCTGAAACTCCTGAGATTCGGAGTGTTGGAAACGATTGGTCAAATGTGGTTTGATACAATGTATATTGTGAAGAAGCTAATATAATATATAATGTAAGCACGTATGTGTGCTTACATTATATATTATATTAGTTTTTTTGTTTATAATGAGGGCTCTTCGAAAAGCTGCCTGTCATCCCTTAGCATTAAGGGGTTCTTTCGAAAACCCACCAGTCCTCCCTTACCCTTAAGTTTTTTCTAAAATCAACCCGTCCTTCTTTACTATTAAAGAAGGGTCTTTCGAAAACCCACCAGTCCTCCCTTACCCTTAAGGGAGGGTCCACCGCTTTCCTCAAGCCCCTTTCCCCTCAGGGTACAGGGGATGTACCAACCGCCCTACTCGGTGCTCAAACCGCTACGCTATATGGTTGGCGGACCATCAGAGGTCTACGCCAGTTTTTTGTGCGGGATGGAGGACTGCAGGGACAAGACTTGCTAAAAAATGGTTGTGTGGGATGGGACCACAGACAAGATGGATGGCGCATTGCGTAATTTGCTGATACTGTCATCTTATTCTCCATAGTCCAATATCTCCATCATTTGTGATGCAGTCACAACTTTTGGAGTCTTGGGGAAATGCTTCAAGTTACCAGTAACAAGGAAAGAGTCTTCTTCGCTCAATGCAACTTCATAGAACACTCGGTCGTCTTCATCAGGCATGTCGCCATCGTAAGGAAAACGTGAGGAGTCAATGCCATTAATCTGGATAAAATACAGTAACCTTTGTATGTCTTTGTCTGCCAAATGAAATTTTGAACGATGAAGCACCTCGGAATATTCTTCTATGATTTCATCATTGTATAAGGGCTTGATTTTTCCTGCAAAAAGGCTGTTGATAACTCGGCGTGTTGAGGCAGTGGCATTCTTTGTGATAAAAGCAGACACAAAAATGTTGGTATCAATAACTGCGTACACCATTGCGTTCTTTTCTTAATCGTCTGACTTCTTTTATCTCTGCATTGATTTCATCAAGAGACATTTCTATGTTGTTTTCTCTTGCCGTCTTGCACATGTTTTCAAAAGCTTCTATTGCCTCGTCTGTAACCTTGTCTTCTTTGCTTTCCTTTGCTTTGATGGCAAAAGGTATACTTCGTGTGCGGATTACCGCCTTGACAAATACATTGATTGCTGCATTTGCACTCATGCCAAACTGCTCACAGAGGCTGTCGAACATAGCTTTCTGTTGTGAGTCTATTCTGACTGTCATTGATGTCTGTGCCATAACGTTATCTATTTTAATTAATATTGATTGCAAATATAGGGCGTTTTGATGTGAGTTGTATGACTTATGACTTCTTTTTATCAAAGTTTAACAGTAAATATGTAATGCTGAAAAGTAAATGGTCTTTTGATAAAAATGTATCGAGCCAGCTGAAGGCATTTGCCTTGTAGGGGACAGAAACGGTGCTCAAACCGCTACGCTATAAGGTTGGCGGACCATCAGAGGTCTACGCCATGCAGCAAGCTGCGGTTTTTTGTGCGGGATGAACCGCAGGGACACGATGCAGGATGCTTGATGCTGATTGCTCGCAACTTGCAGGAATTGCTGTTTATGGGAACGCAGGGATACGATGCAGGATGATTATGGGGACGCATTGCTGGGTTTGCTGCTGATGGGAGCGCAGGGACCGGATAATGTCCAGCACAATTAAACATAAAACACTAAAAAGCATTAAATACTACCTCAAGGCATTTGGCTTTAACTTCTAACGAGCGAAGGGAGTGATAACTTCTTTTTGTATCATAATTCCGATATTGTTTAATGTGTTTTGCACAAAATACGATTATTTTGTTAAACCGACAAAACAAAATGGTGTTTTTTGCATAGAAAGATGGAAATAATTAAAAAAGTCCGTGAGCAAAATCCTACCCGCAAATTTTTCCAAAAGAAAATCTCGTCTTTTTATTTGCTTGTTTGCTGTTTTTTGTTTACCTTTACCACCGAATAGCTAAATGGATTAGAAGATGGTGTTTTCCCTTTACCTATTTATATAATAAGAAAAAGAAATGAAGACAGCGAAGGAATTATTTGACGAATTGAATAGCTGGGATGAGAACAGGCGGATAGAAGCCAAATCTGCATCGGCTGTTGGTAAGAGTATGATGGAAACAGTTTGTGCTTTTGCCAATGAGCCTGGACTGCGTGGTGGCTATCTTCTCCTTGGTGCAAAGCGTACTGGGTTGACTGAAGACGGTAAGCCTGTCTATGCGCCTGAGAATATAGAGAATACAGACAAGATTCAATCGGATTTTGTCGCTATGTGCAATTCTATGTTCAATGTTCGTATTCGCCCGATTATTAATGTGGAAGAATACCAAGGCAAGATGGTGATTGTTGCCAAAATTGAAGAGTTACCTGAGAGCCAGAAACCTGCGTATTTTGCTAAACGAGGTTTGCCTGAAGGTGCTTTTCGTCGTATTGGTCCTTCTGATGAAAAATGCTCAGAAGAGGATATGTATCTTTTCTACCAGTCTGCTGATACTTATGATAGTTGTATTGTAGATGATGCTGACCTTGATGATATTGATGAGAATGCACTCAACTTCTATCGTAAACTTCGCAAGGAAGTGAATCCGGATGCAGAAGAGCTGACGCTGAATGATGTTGATTTGTTGAGGGCATTAGGAGCTATTAAGAAGAATAAGCAAGGTGGATATGATTTGACTTATACAGGTCTTTTGGTCTTTGGAAAACAGATGTCTCTTCGTCGTTTGGTTCCTTCTTTCAGAGTTGATTATATCAGAATATCTGGTAACCAGTGGGTAGCTGATGGTGATAATCGTTTTGAGCAAACTATCGATATGCGTGGGCCATTAATCCTCATGGTGAATAAGGCATGTAGTGCTGTGATGGATGACCTGCCAAAGGGCTTTGAACTGAAGAAGGACTCCATGCAGGCATCTACACCGGCGATTCTTCCCAATAAGGTATTACGTGAGGCGATAGTCAATTCGTATATTCATCGTTCGAACCGTGTGAACCAGCCGATTCAGATTATCCGCTATTCCAATCGTATTGAGATTCACAATCCAGGCTATTCTCTGAAACCTCAGGATGATTGGGGAGAGCCAGGCTCTATGCTTCGCAATCCAAGAATCAGCGAGATTTTCCATGATACGAACCTTGCTGAGACTAAGGGTACTGGTATTGGTGCGATGCGCAGATTGATGAAGGAAGCAGGTTTGATGCCGCCGACCTTTGAGTCGAACCATGAAGCGAATAAGTTTACGGCAAGGCTTCTGCTCCATCATTTCCTCAGCAAGGAGAATATGGAGTGGTTGGCTCAATATGCTTCTTTCGACTTGACAAATGAGCAGAAGTTGGCTCTTGTCTTTGTGAGAGAAGTGGGTGCGATAGATAATGCAACTTATCGCCAGCTGGATTCTTCGATAACTCATGCCCGTGCACGCTTGGAGATTCATAAGCTCTGCGATCTTGGATTTATCGAGAAGAAGGGGCAGGGTCGTAACACTTACTATATAAGAACCTCTAAGGTGGTATCCTTAGGTGAAAGGTTACGACCTCAGGGCGAAAAGATACCACCTCAAGATGAAAAGATACCAGCTAAAGAGCAAAGGTTACCACCTCAGCATGGTACATTAGACCAAAAGATACCACCTCAAGGGGAAATGTACCATGGTAAGCATGGTACATTTGATGAAATGTACCATGGTAAGCATGGTACATTTGGGGAAAGGTACCAAGGTGGGAACGAAAGGTACCAAGGTAAGCTTGGTACCTTTGAAGAACCAACTCCAGCTCTTAATCGAGATACGTTGTTGGAGGAGTTGCCTGATGAATTAAAGATAAAGATAGAAAAAGTAGGTAAGAGGATCTTAAAAGAGGATTTGAACCAAATCATAATTGCTCTTTGCTCTATGCGTCCTTATAATATTGAGGAGTTAACTTTATTGTTAGGAAGAAATCCGAAGTCTTTCAAGAACTTCAATATAAAAAATCTTCTTGAGACAAAACGCCTGTTCTATTGGATTCCTGAGATGATTAGGCATCCGCAGCAAAAATATGTGGCAGACCCAACAATGGTTCGAAGTAATACTAAGAAAAATTAAATAGAAAGTCCGTTGGTATCCATTGCTTACGGACTTTCTTTAAATTTTATGTTAAAAACATTATTCTATTTGGTTAGATTGTAAGTAATGCATATATTTGCCCTCAAATGGTATAGTAATAGTGCTAGCCATAACAATTAAAATATACTCTTATGAATGGTAATGGTGCTGTTCTTTATTTTTGTGGTGGTTGTGCAAACAAAGTTGTAGATGAAAGTCTTCCTAAAGGAGCCTTTCGCTGTCCTCTTGTTGCTAATATTATTAATCCAAACATAGTTCGGGAAACAACTGATGCAACAGATTGTGTAAAAGAAGGTCGTTACTGTAGTTTATATAATGATGAAACTAAACTATAGGTGGCAGTGTTGGGAGGGCAATATATGATTACTCCCTCTCATTGTAATAAGTCTATGAATAACATTTGTTATTTCTGATTTATAGAAGTGTATGGAACAATTTTGTATGTATTTATATATGCTTGGCATTCTTCTTTTGATAATTTATTCCCTGTTGGATCTATAATGGCAAGTATTATAGGGCGTAGGTCCCATTCTGTTTCGCGGTCTTTACCTGGAAATGTTCTGTAATTGTATTTTTCCATAGCGGATACAATAAAATTCATATTTGAGTCACGCTCAATAACAACATTTGTATCTTTTTCTGCGATGAAAACTTTGTAGAAAATATCTTCGAAATTTTTGTTTATAATGTGATACTTAAAACTTGTATCATATTTGTTGCGACCTTTAAAGATGGCGAGTCCTTGATAAAAAGAATCTAATATACCTTCATCATACATAATCTCATAATCCATTTTTTGATAGGTATGTATGTTTGTTATTTTTGTTTTGATTTTGTATTTTTTCATTTTTTATTATTAATAGTGTATAAAACGATTATAATTGTATTCAATAAATATGAGGGTGTGTCATAGATTAATGGCACACCCTCTCTTCTTGTATATTGTATAATTGCTATTAAGCCTTGAAGCTCTCCAAGTCTTCGGCCTGGAAGTTCTGGATGTATGCGGAATGACCGAGGACTTCTTCCTCTGCCATGCGGACATATACGTTGGCACTCTTCGCAAACAGCTCGGGTGACTTGGTAGCGTCATCGAGGATGAGGAGAGACATTACGATGTCGCCAGTCATGTTGTAGAGACGGCGAGCCAGGAAGTCGTGAACTGCCTGATCGTTGGCCTCCTTCACCTTGTTGATGGCTGCCTCGTAGAGGTCTGCCAACTTGGCTACACGTGCCTTCAATGCCTTCAGATCGTCACTGACCTCGCTCTCCAACATCTCCTTGATGATGTTGAGGTAGGTGCCGTTGGTGATGTAACGGATGGCTGCTACTACCTGCAACTGGGTGGTACCCTCGTAGATAGAGAAGATGCGGGCATCACGGAACAGGCGCTGGCACTTATACTCCATGATGAAACCGGAACCTCCGTGGATGCTGATGGCATCGTAGGCGTTCTGGTTGGCATACTCTGAGTTCATACCCTTAGCCAATGGTGTGAAGGCGTCGGCAAGACGGGTGTACTTCTTCATCTCCTGACGCTCCTCGGGAGTGAGCTTGCTGTCGCGGGCGATGTCTTCCAATGCCTTGTAGATGTCGACATAGCGGGCGCAGCAGTAGAGGAGTGAACGGCCTGCATCCAACTTGGCCTTCATTCTTGACAGCATGTCGTAAACGGCTGGGAAGTTGATGATCTTCTCGCCAAACTGGGCACGTTCCTTGGCATAGGCCAAGCCCTCGTTGTAAGCTTCCTGCTCTACACCGACACTCTGTGCGGCGATACCTAAGCGGGCGCCGTTCATCAGTGCCATCACGTACTTGATCAGACCGAGACGGGTGTTGCCGCAAAGTTCTGCCTTGGCATTCTTGTAAACCAACTCGCAGGTTGGTGAACCATGGATACCGAGCTTGTGCTCGATGTGACGAACGGTGACGCCACCATCACGCTTGTCGTAGATGAACATTGAAAGACCACGACCGTCCTTGGTGCCTTCCTCAGAACGTGCCAGTACCAAGTGGATGTCGGAGTCGCCATTGGTGATGAAACGCTTCACACCGTTGAGACGCCATGTGCCGTCCTCATCCTGTGTGGCCTTCAGCATCACGCGCTGCAAGTCGGAACCTGCATCTGGCTCGGTCAGGTCCATACTCATGGTCTCGCCTGCGCAAATGCGGGGGATGTACTTCTGACGCTGTTCCTCTGAACCGAACTCATAGAGGGTGTCGATACAGCTCTGGAGTGACCAGATGTTCTGGAAACCTGCATCAGCTGCTGCGATGATTTCTGAAGCCATAGAGAAGATGGCGTTAGGCAGGTTCAAGCCGCCGTAACGACGTGGCATGGACAAGCCCCAGAGGCCTGCCTTGCGGGTGGCATCGAGGTTCTCGAATGTCTTGCTGGCATAGATCATGCGGCCATTCTCCAGGTGTGGACCTTCGAGGTCGACATCCTCAGAGTTGGGTTCGATGATGTTGGCTGCTACATCGCCGGTAATATCCAGCAGTCGCTTGTAGTTCTCGATGGCATCCTCGTAGTTGACAGGTGCATCTTCGAACTGGTCTTTCTCTACGTAATTGCGTTCCTTCAAGTCCACAACACGCTTCATGAGGGGGTGATTGAGATGAAATTCAATCTCAGGATGATCACTATAGTAATTAGCCATTTTGCTTTTCTTATTTAAATAAATGTGTAAATGGTGCTACTTGCAGCTTACTTTGAATTCTGCTTGTAGTACTTGATGAGCTTGGGGACGACGTCTTCGACATTACCGTTGATGACGTAGTCGGCAATCTTGTTGATGGGGGCATCAGGATCGTTGTTCACAGAGATGATGATACCTGAATCCTGCATACCGGCGATGTGCTGAATCTGACCAGAGATTCCGCAGGCGATATAAACCTTAGGATGAACAGTAACACCAGTCTGACCAATCTGACGGTCGTGGTCTACCCAACCTGCATCTACGGCAGCACGGGAAGCACCTACCTCGCCATGGAGGAGATGAGCCAACTCGAAGAGCTGGTCGAAACCTTCCTTGCTTCCTACACCATAACCGCCGGCTACAACGATGGCAGAACCCTTCAGGTTGTGCTTGGCAGCCTCTACATGGTGGTCGAGTACCTTTACGACGAAGTCCTCGGCAGGTACATACTTGCTTACCTCTGGGTAAACGACTTCTTTCTTGCACTCACCCTCGTAGATGCTCTTCTGCATCACACCTGAGCGTACTGTCGCCATCTGTGGACGATGCTCTGGGTTGACGATGGTTGCCACGATGTTGCCACCGAAGGCTGGACGAATCTGATAGAGCAAACCGTCGTAGTGTTTGCCGCTCTTCTTGTCGTCATATTCGCCAATCTCGAGCTCGGTACAGTCGGCTGTCAAACCGCTGGTCAGAGAAGAAGAGACACGAGGACCGAGGTCGCGACCGATAACGGTGGCACCCATCAGGGCAATCTGTGGATTCTCCTCCTTGAAGAGGTTGACGAGGATGTCGGTATGAGGAGCTGAGGTGTATGGGAACAATCCCTCGGCATCGAAAACAAATAACTTATCTACACCATAGGGCAGGATCTGGTCTTCCACCTTTCCCTTGATGCCTGTGCCAGCCACAATGGCATGGAGCTCCACGCCCTGCTGGTTGGCGAGCTTACGACCCTTGGTAAGCAATTCTTGAGATACTTCGGCTACGGTTGTGCCTTCTACCTCGCAATATACAAATACGTTGTTCATAAATTTTTGCAAAATTATCCGATAATACTTTCGTTCAACAATTCCTTCATCAAGTTGTCGATGTCCTCATCGCTGCTTGTCAAGGTCTTGCTCTCCTTAGCCTGGAACACGATGTTCTTTACTGCCTTCACCTTGGTAGGTGAACCGCTCAGACCACACTGTGAAGGATCGCCGTCAACATCGGCTACGCTCCACTGGTTGAGAGTGAGGTAAGGACGCTCCTCATAGAGGTTGGCCCAAGGCTCATCTCCCTTGCGCTCCATAGGGCAAGATGCGTATTTGTATTTCATTACGAGCTTCACGTTGCATGGGCGACATGGAGCTGCACTGCCGTTTACGGTTATCACGAGTGGCAATGGGGCCTCTACGGTCTCGACACCTCCATCGATGAGGCGACGGACTGTTGCCTTGCCGTCTTCCACCTTCAGAATCTCCTCGGCATAGGTGACCTGGTTCAAGCCCAACTTCTGAGCTACCTGTGGACCTACCTGTGCGGTATCACCATCGATAGCCTGGCGGCCACCGATCACGATGTCGACATCGCCTATCTTCTTGATGGCGGTGGCAAGGGCATAGGATGTGGCCAATGTGTCGGCACCGGCGAAGAGGCGGTCGGTAAGCAGCCAACCTGTATCTGCACCACGGTAAAGACCCTGACGAATTACCTCACCGGCACGTGGAGGACCCATTGTAAGAATACCAACTGTGGAACCTGGATTCTGCTCTTTCAATCGAAGAGCCTGCTCCAATGCGTTCAAATCTTCAGGATTGAAGATGGCGGGAAGGGCTGCGCGGTTGACTGTGCCTTCGGCTGTCATCGCATCCTTACCCACATTTCTTGTGTCTGGTACTTGCTTGGCAAGTACTACAATTTTTAAACTCATATTAATAAAATGGTTATTGTTATTATTTCTAAGTTTGTTAGTGTTTCGTAAGGAACACAGCCGCAAAAGTAGCATTTTTTTGTGTATTACACAAATAAATCGGCAATTTTTTGGAAAAGAAGGGGGTTAGAGGGGAGTTAAGAGAAGTTAGAGGGGAGTTTGGGTTTTCTCATAGAGGCCATCGACGATGGAGTCGGCGAGCGATATGTTAGGCACCATGATGTTGTCGCATTGCAAGTATTCGCAGGCTTTGATGAATATTTCTGCGGCAGGGATGATGACGTCGGCGCGGTCTTCTCGCAGGCTGAAGGAGATCTCGCGCTCTTCGATGCTCAGTGGCTGCATCATCTGGTAGAGGCGTTTCAACTCGGCAAGCGACAGCTCTTTGTTGGCATTCTTGCTGTGGCGTGCCAGTTTGTTGAGTTTATTGATGTTTCCACCTGATCCGATGATACGGATGTTGCCATACTTCTCGGCGTATCTGGTGAGGTTCTGCCGGAAGAGGTCTTCGGTCTCGACTGTCACTCTTCCGCTGAGTTGTCGCAGTGTACCCATGTTGTAGGAGAAGCTTTCGGCAAGGGTTCCGTCGTGAATGAGGGACACCTCGGTAGAGCCACCGCCCACATCAATATAGGCAAAGTTGCCCTCGTTGGAATCGGTCTTTTCCACCAGGTTGTTGTAGAGCAGTTGTGCTTCTTCCTGTCCCTTGATGATTTCGAGTTTGATGCCTGTCTGTTTCTCTATTTTCTTGAGTACCTTCTTGCCGTTCTCGGCATCTCGCATGGCCGATGTGGCACAGGCGCGGAAGGCTTCCACATCGTTGAGCTTCATAAACTGCTTGAAGCCTTTCATCATGTGGAGCATCATCTTTTCGCGTTCCTTGGATATCTTTCCAAGGGTGAAGACGTCCTTTCCCAAACGAAGGGGAACGCGTATGAACATGACTTTCTTGATACGGTCTTCCTCTCTGTGGGCTTCGGGGTCGAAGCGTTTGATGAGGAGTCGGGCTCCGTTGGAGCCGATGTCTATTGCTGCTAAATTCATTGTTGTGTTTAGTGTTTAATGTTTAGAAGTTAAAGAAGTTAGAGAAGTTAGAGCCATATGCTTTTGTGGACTTGACCCTTCCCCATTCCCTCAAGGCTGTTGGCTTTAACTTCTAACGACCGAAGGGAGTGATAACTTCTTTAACTTCTATAACTTCTTTTAAAAAACTTCTCTAACTCTACTTCTTGTATTCCTTGTAAAGTTCTTGCTGACTGCGGAAAGGCTCTCCCTCGACAAAGTTGTTGGTGCCCTTGCCGTCGACGAAGCGGCCATTCGTGGTATCTCTCATGCCATAAGAGATGGTGCGCATCAGGTCGGCCTGAAGCTCCTCATCGTACACTGGGGTAAGCACCTCAATGCGGTTCAACAGGTTTCTCGGCATCCAGTCGGCAGAGCCAAGGAAGTATCTTGGTTTTCCGCCATTGGCAAAGATGAGGATGCGGCTGTGCTCCAAGTATCGGTCGATGATGCCCACACAGCGTATGTTCTCGCTCAGGCCCTTGATGCCCGGTACGAGTGAGCAGTTGCCACGTATCACGATGTCTATCTTCACGCCAGCCTTGGAGGCCTGGTAGAGTTTGGTCACCATGTCGGTATCGGTGATGTGGTTGATCTTGATCTTCACCCATGCCTCCTTGCCCTCGCTGGCATTCCTTATCTCGGTGTCGAGCATGCGGAGTATGCGGCTCTTCATGGAGTTGGGCGATACGAGCAACTCGCTGAAGCGGAAGGGGGAGAAGGGGCGGTCGATGAAGTCGAAGACCTTTGCCACCTCGTTGACGATCTTAGGACGGGCTGTCATCATCAGATAGTCGGTATAGATCTTGGCGTTGCCCTCATGGAAGTTGCCCGTTCCGATGCAGGCAATGTTGCCTTTCTTGGATTCTATGTAGAGCAGTTTGGAGTGGATCTTCAGTCCTTCCACGCCAAAGATGACGTTGACGCCTTCCTCCTGCATTCGCTTGCTCCACTTGATGTTGCTCTCCTCGTCGAATCGGGCGAGCAACTCTACCACGGCTGTTACCTTCTTGCCGTTGCGGGCTGCTGTGATGAGTGCCTTGACCACCTTGGAGTCCTTGGCCAGACGATAGAGGGTGGTCTTGATGGATTTGACTTCGGGCTTGATGGCTGCCTCGCGCAATACACGGATGTAGCCGTTGAAGTTGTGATAGGGTACATGGATGAAGCGGTCTTTCTGGCGTATCTGGTCGAGGATGCTCTCATTGGATACGAACTCGGGCTTCATGATGGGTGTCCACTTGTCGTATTTCAAGTCATTGCGGCCACAGTCGGGGAACGACATCAGGTCCTTGTGGTTCTGATATCTGCCACCGGCAAGCGAGGCGTCGAGCTCTTTGGTGTTGAGACGGTCGCGCAGTTTTCGCTGCATCTCACGTGGCATTTCGTGGTCGTAGATGACGCGCACGGCTTCGCCCTTCTTGCGACTGTTCACACCCAAGGCAATCTTCTCCATGGTGCCAAAGTCGGCATCGTTGTCCATCTCCATCTCAGCGTCTTTGGTGAACTTGAAGCTGTAGGCTCTGTAGGTGCTCTCTTTGAACCCTAAGAAGACCAGTGGCAGACAGTAACGTATCACATCGTCGAGATACATGATGTTGTCGAAGCCGTCGCTGGAAGGTATTTTCACCCATCGTCCGTATATGCGGTCGGGCACTTTGACGATGGCGTATTTCTTCTTGTTGTCTTTCTTCTCGCATTTCTCGACGATGAGGTAGATGCGGTTGTCTTCCAGCACAGTGAGATCTTCTATTTCCGACAGCCAGATGGGATTGACAGAGCCATTGAGTTTGTCGTAGAAGAACTGCGATAGGAAGTCCTTCTGCTCGTCGTTGAGGTTGGCTTCGGTAACGAGGCGAATCTTGTGGGTTTCCAACTCTTCGAAAACTTTATCCACCGCCTCAGTGTATTCTTTGGAATAAGATTCATTGAGCTTATTGATGGTTTTGAGTGATTTCTTGATCTGCTGTTCGGTGTCTTTGTCGAGCTTGCGTTCCAGCATGCGGTTGAGTGATGCCACTCGTACACGGAAGAACTCGTCGAGGTTGTTGGAGTAGATACCGAGGAAAGAGAGTCGTTCCAACAGGGGGACAAACTCTTTTTCTGCTTCCTGTAGGATGCGATGGTTGAAATACATCCAGCTCACGTCGCGTTCTACATATGCTTTTTTCATGACTTCCTGTTTTGTCATAATCTTGAATTTAAAGGAGGGTTTGCGGAGTTAAGACAACTGCTCTGTTGCTTTGCTTCTGATTATTTTTGCTCCTGTTTCTGTTCTTGCTTGTCTGCAGCTTTCTTGTCTTGCTTCTTGTCTGCTTTGTCTGCAGCTTTCTTGTCTTGTTTCTTGTCTGCTTTATCTTGCTTCTTGTCTTTTGGAGCATCCTGTTTTTTGTTTCCCTTCTTCTGTTCCTGCTGTGGTGCAGAAGGGGCAACGGTAGCATTGTCGGCAGGTTTCTCAAGTACGAGGAAGTCGGTATCGCCGTCGGTGAAGTGAAGGGCTTTGCGGAAAGTCTTGCTGGTTCCGGCAGGAACGATGATGTCGTGCAACAGGTCGCAGTCGTCGAAGGTGTGGCGGCTCAACTTGTCAGGAACTCCTGCAAAGGTAATCTTCTTGAGTTTGTCGCACTCGGCAAAGGCATAGCTTTTTATTTCTTTCACGCCTGCGGGTACATAAACGTTATCCAGTTCGTCACAATCGTAGAAAGCATCGTGTTCTATTTCTTTCACACTGTTGGCAATAATGATGTTCTTGAGTTGTTTCTTGCCACGGAACGCCATCTCGCCAATGGTTGTCACTCCCTCTGGAATGTGGAAACTCTCAGCTTGGCTCATGCAGTAAACGAGGCGCTTCTTGTCGGCAGTGTACACGGCATCACCGTAAAACTCGAAGCTGTCGCTGTCGATTTTCTGCAGGGCGAGGTTGAGTACTAAACTTTCAAATTTTCCGTCCTTTTTGGATTTCTTCTTGAGAATCTCCAAGATTGCTTTCTTGTTCTCTTTCATTTATTCTGAGTTTTTAAATGTTTTGTCTTTGTAATCCGGGTGCAAAGTTACAACGATATTTAGAAAGAGTAGGCGCAAAAGCAATTACGTGTTTGTGACGATGATGTTACAATGGTGTTACGAGGGGGAAAGCAGGAGTTGAGGGAGTTAAGTTAAGGGAGTTAAAGAAGTTAAGGAGTTAAGACAACAGTCTTCTTGTGAAAGATGTAAAAATCAGGTTAGAGTGGTCAACTAAAATAGTTAAACCACAATCTGTACCCTGAAACCACCACAGGGCGGACGCATCAAAATGCGTTCGCCTCCAAAAGTTTTGACAGGTAATTTTCGTCCCAGCCAGCTTTCATTCTTTTTAAG
>OLYC01000127.1_pt1 | contig 71180 bp, 65 predicted proteins | sample 1674271 | NCBI WGS metagenome assembly OLYC01 (sample SAMEA103958154, study PRJEB25191) | human gut metagenome
ACCTATGACGACTTGCAGGGACACGGTAGCCGATTGGAGGTTATTTTGCCGTGTCCTTTTCTCTTTTTCGCAGTATCCATGATCTGCACCAGTTAAAAAAAGCGTAGCTCCCCCATCGGAGCAGTCCGGCTTTGAATGTGAAATTAAACAGTACATAACCGATAATATATTTTCGTGCGCTTGTGTGACCTTGTGTCGCGCAGGCGTATTTTGCTTTCCAGACTTCGAGACAAAGTGTCCCGAGGTGCGGTGCCGTTCTCCGCCATTACTCCATTTCGTTTCCGACCAACCCCGAACAAACTGAAATGGAGGATTTTACGATGACTACTATCAATCTGAAAGATCTTTATTATTGGTACACGCAGGATCAGCTTATCGAAGTTTCTGACGAGGTTGCCGAGGTATTCAAGGCCGATGCCCGTTATGAAATGGCCTACCAGCGGCGGCTCTCCCGGCACAAGGCGCAGTATTCTCTGGACTGCGATGACGGGATTGAGTATTCCGCTTGCCTGCATGAGCCGACCCCGCAGGAGCTCCTTGAACGGATGGAAACCTTTCTTCGTCTGTGGAACGCTCTCAATTCTCTGCCGGAGATCCAAGGCCGTAGAATTGACGCACATATCATTCTTGGCAAGTCGATTAAGGAAATTGCCGAGGCCGAGGGCGTACATGAGGAGTCTATTCGCCAGTCGATCAAGCGTGGCCTTGAACGCATGAAAAAAACTTTTTGATTTTTTCTTCTTAACCCACTTGGAATTGATGAAAAAATGTCTCGGTTTATGAGAGGAGGTTTTCTTCCTAACGCAAGGGAATAACGGCAACCCTGAGTAAGTACGTGGAGCCAGACGGTGGGTGCGCGGTGACATTTCCCAAAAGAGATTGAGCGAACAACACCAACACTGTAAATGGGCCCGGCCATCCCAAGGCCATGATCCGGCGCTGAACAGGTTGGCTGCCTGTTCCTCCGGGCTTGTCGCTTTACTTGCGTTGAGAGCGCCGCACAGAAAATAACGATTGTCTTTGGACAGGCCAAGTAAATATGTGCGGCGCTCTCTAATATTCAAAAACTATAATAAACCTCGAGACAAAGTGTCCCAAGGTGGAGTAAGGCAACAGGCCAGCATCCCGGTGGTGCTGGCCTGTTGCGTTTCCCCACCAAACAGCGGGAGGCGTTCTATCAATCTGCGAAGGAGGTTTACCGTGAAATTAACTACACAGGAACTTGAACAAATGAGAAGCGTTGACATTGGCGCGGTGGCTGCCGAGTCCCTGCCTGATGTGAGCGGTATGACCTTTGACAATGCGCTTTCCCGAAAGGAGCGCATCTCTCGATTTTTGCAGACTGTCAAAAATCCATACTGCTTTTGCATCGGTGGTGTTGGCGTGAAAATTGAATTTGCTGAAAGCGGGCCATCTCTCCAAGACAAGCTGACGGATTTCCTGCTGCGGCAAAGAAGCGGGCTGTAACTTCGGTTACAGCTCGTTTTGCTTCTTCGAGACAAAGTGTCCCGAAGTGGAGGCATCCTTGTTGTCCTCCCCGGACAGAGTTATAATATAAGTGTAATGTGATAGGGAAGGAGGAACAATGGCACGAGCAAAAAACAGAGGGTATCAGCAGAGTTTCTCTCCCTCTTACACAATCCGCCGCTGGCGGCTGGGCATCTATATCCGGCTTTCAAAGGAAGATTTGAAAAAAGGAAAAGACGATAGCAACAGCGTAAAGAACCAGCGTGACCTACTGAACGATTTTTACCGACGCAACATTGACGAGTTTGAAAGCATCACGGAATATGTGGATGATGGTCATACTGGAACGGACGCCAACCGTGAAGATTTTCAACGGCTCTTGGCGGATGTCATGAGTGGTAAAATCAACTGCGTTATAGTAAAAGACCTGTCCCGCTTCGCACGAAATTATAGCGATGCCGGAAGTTTGATCGATAACCTGTTTGTTCAAATGGGTGTTCGCTTTATCAGCCTTGCTGAGAATGTGGACAGCTACAAGAACCCCGACAGCGTTTCAAATATCATCGTTCCCATTACAAACGTGATGAACGATAATTACTGCTATCAGACTTCCAAAAAGATCCGGCAGGTATTTGATTACAAACGGCGCAACGGCCAGTATATCGGAGCATTTGCTCCTTACGGCTATGTAAAGCACCCAAAGGACAAGCACAGGCTGATTGTTGATCCCGATGCTGCTGAAAATGTCAAACTCATTTTCACAATGCTTATTCAAGGGTCATCAAAACGTGCTATCGCGCTGTACCTGAACGAACACGGCGTACCGAGCCCCTCGGCTTACAAGGTACAAAAGGGCTTGCCTGTTTCGACAAGAGGGTATGACGATCCTATGTGGGGAGTCCGCATGATCCACTCCATTCTTACCAATCCGACCTACACCGGGGATTTAGCCCAAGGCCGGAGCCGGGTGAAAAGCTACAAGGTACACCAGATTGAAGCTGTTCCACGCGAGGAATGGGTGGAAGTGGCTGGAACGCATGAGGCCATTATCGACTATGAAACTTTCGACAAGGTACAGGCTCTCTTACAGCGTGATACCCGTACTTCCCCGAAAGGCCGTGAGGTACATTTATTCAGCGGCTTTCTGAAATGTGCCGATTGCGGGCGGGCCATTACCCGATGCGTTGGCAAGAACAACAATGTATATTATTCTTGCTCAACCTACAAGAACCGTTCCCGGACAGCCTGCACCATGCACTCAATCAAGCATGAACGGCTGGAGGCTGCTGTTTTGTTCGCTGTACAGCATCAGGTACATTTGGCTGTTTCCTACTCGGAAATCGTCACGCAGATCAATTCCGCTCCAATCAAAAAAAGCCAGTCTTACCGACTGGACGATCTGATAGCTGCAAAAGAGCGGGAACTGACAAAGATAACACGCTACAAGCAATCTCTTTATCAGGACTGGAAAGACGGTGAAATCACCCAGCAGGAATACCGGGATATGAAGGCTGACTATGAACGGCAGACTTCTGATATTTCCGCGGTGCTTACCCGGCTGAACGCTGAACGCGCAGAACTGGCAAACGGTGTGGACAATGAGCATCCCGCACTGGTAGCCTTTATGAAGTATCAAAACATTGAAGCCCTCAATCGGGAAATCTTGGTTGAGCTTGTGGACTATATCAAGGTCTATGAAAACGGCAATATCAGCGTGAAATTCAAATTTGCTGACGAGCTCCGCAAGATTGCCGAGTACATTGAAATTAACACTACGGAAGATACCGCAGTAGCGGGCTAACCCCCGCTACAAACCCCTTTGACAGTGTGTTTTCCTAATAGGCGCTAATCATATGAAAAGGTGACAAACGTTTCTCGTGATAGTTTTAATTGGATACTGCAGAACGCAGATCAGTTAGCTGCTGTTCCATATACAAGCGGTATTCAGTTCCATGGTAAAAGCTTCTTGCCCTATCAAGTCAGAACAGATGCAAGCCGAAAAAGCTGGGATGTTTATGAAAATAGAGTCATCATTGGCTTTTTGAACACAGCGTTGCTAAACGCAAAGCAGGTTTCTGCGGAATTTGATAGAGACGTTTTGAATGAGGAACGTGTTATTTCAAGAATTCACGGTAGTTTTCCCAAAGAGTACCGCGCACCAATTATTACGATCAAGTCCTTGCAAATTTCATTTTGCAGAATACTATTGAAAAAGCTCAATTGCTTAATCGACACACTTCAGAGTGTGGGCAAACAGTATTTATCATTATTTGACGTCCAACCGTTAGTACTGAATACCTTGCCGAGAAAAACAAACACTTTTTGCGAGATTAAGCCTTATGCACAAGTGTTTGAAATTATAGTTCGGTGGTTCCGGTACGGGGAGTATAGCTTAGAAAAAGAGCGGCTAATTCTGCAAGTAAAGACTTTGGATAAACTCTTTGAGTATTATTGCCTGCTACGGCTTCTGAAACTTTTAGCTGACAACGGATATCAAAAGGCGAATGTCAAAGAACCTGTTTTCAAATTTGACTATGTCTCAGCGGATAAGCATTATCAAAATGAAAAGGATGTTGCAAATACTTATCTACTTAGCAATGGTGAAGTAACTGCCACGCTGTACTATCAACCGGTTATAAGTGCGGTTCAATTTGAAAATGATCTCACGCTTTTTAGAACAACGAAACCACCTGCAGGAAATCCGGACTATTACACACCGGACTTTGTTTTGAAATTTACTTCTTCTGAGGACGACGAAGAGTATGCGATATTTGATGCAAAGTTCTCATCCAGAGCAAATATCAAAAGCATAGTTTGTCTGAGGTTATTCGCAAATACTCCTGTGAAATAAGCGCTGCCTCTCGAAGTAGCGCCCCCAAAATGGTTTGGGTCCTGCAAGGGAGAGTTAATGGTAGCGAAAACGCAATTTGGAAGTATCATAATTCACAATTAGCTTCTACATATCGACCAATAACTTCATTCGGAATTGTCTCAATAAATACAGCGGTTGAGATTAGGCAACGATTGTGGAATGAAATAAGAAGTAGTATTTCACTCTTGCAATGAGCGTAGACAAAAAACTGAGAACCACTTACGTTGATAGCATCCCCTGATAGCTTTTTGATAGCAGAAAGTCGGATACCCCATAGGATTGGGATAATTGGTATCAAATAAAGCCAAATGGAATCAAACGGTCTATACAAAAAAGTTTAGAGTGCGTTTCCACTTGGCGAGTGGGAATGACCTCATAGCCCAATATCATACTTCACGTGACAGCTGCCGGATCTTAAAGGGATTCTGGCAGCTGTTTTTGCACCGCAAAAAGCCGCTGAAAAGTCCATGCGTGTGAGAAAACAGTACTTGCGTTGTGTATTTGCTTCTGCTATAATGATCTCGTGAATTATTTAACGTGATCGGATGACGCTTTTGCAGCGCAGCTTTGAATTTTGCGGCAATCGGTTTGCCCGCACGTTTATGATTGATACAAATGAAAAAACCAGCGGCTGGAACAAATGCCTTGCCGCTGGCTTTTTGCGCAGAAGGATATGCGCAGATTCTGTTTTGTCCAAAGCCAAGAGCAGCTGTGCAGGTGTTCTTGACGGGGGAGCCTTGCAGTCACAGTGCGTCGCGCTGCTCGGCCGGCATGCGATACTCCGGCTTGACGTGGTAGGCGATCTCGGCGTACTGCCGCGCGCGTGCGCGCAGCGAGAAGTTTCCTTTCTGGCTGGACCAGACGTACAGCTCGTGGCAGATCAGATCCGTTGCGATACGCGACAGCAGATCCGGCGGTTCTTTGGAGTCGATAATGCCTGATTTGGCGCAGTTTGTGGCCAGAGTTGCAAACAGATCATCGAGCGCGTGCACAGCTGCGCGGATCCCCTCGGGGGATTCGAACTGCATGATGAACAGCGTGCTCGTGAGCTCGGGGCCGAAGTCATAGGCGATGGCAATGAAGCGGTCAAACAGCTGCCAGATGCGCTCGAAGTCATTGTCTGCGTGCGCAAATTTCATAAAGCTCGCATCATCGTTGTGCTGCGGTTTTTCCACCATGTATTCCAGAATGCTGCGCTTGCCGTTGAACGAGGAGTAGAACACGGAGCGGGAGATGCCGCATTCCTTGCAGATCTCATTTACGGTCACGTTGTTGTATCCGTTGCGCTTGAATAGGGAGATCGCGGCTTCCGCGACTTCCTCTTTGAACTTTCGGGCCAAATCTTGCATCCATAACACTCCAGACGAAAACTGTTCTTGTTTTTCAAACATTATACGATATTTGTCTCCGCGTTTCAACACACAATAAAATCTATTCGCAATTTCTTTGCAGATTTTTTGTGACTTGTTTCAAAAACGCTCCGGACTCCTTGACATTGCAGGGTTAATTAATTAACATAGCTGCATCCGTATCCGTTCTTGTGTCGGAACGGCCGGATGTCGTTTGACTGCAATCTAAAGAAGAAGGAAGCGATAACATGACAAAAGACGAGAAAATTGCAAAGCTCGGAAAAGTAATCACGGATCGCGCGACGGTGTTGTTGGGAAAGGATAAGATCACGCCGGATTCTCCGGAGTATCTCGGCATCAACTCCGCCCTCAAGTTCACGGCGGTGAAGTATGATCAGAAGATGGCGGACGATATCCTCGATATCGCGCTGACCATGAAAAAGCGTGTGCCGCTCACGATCGAGCAGCTCGCAAAGAAGAACCCGCAGTTTGACAGAGCCTATCTGGAAAAAGCGATGCAGGCCATCAGCGAGAGCGGTCTGGTCGAGTTCCATTGGGAGAATCTCGACGGCAAGAATCCGAACCATGAAAAGCGCTGGGTGCTGGACATGTTCGTTCCCGGCAGCGCCGAGATCATGATGATCAATCCCGAGCAATCGGACATGTTCCCGGAGACGGCGGATTTCTTTGAACGCATGGCCTATCTGCCGCTGGCGGGCATCACCGAGATGGTGCCGCCCGGAGGCGCCGGCATCGGCATGCACGTCATCCCGGTCGAAAAGGCCATCCCGGCCGAGAGCAAGTCTCTGCCGATCGAGCACCTGTCCCACTGGCTGAAGAAGTACGAGGGCCACATCGGCGTGTCCGTGTGCTCCTGCCGCAAGCAGCAGCGCATCCGCGGCGAGGGTTCCGGCGACGTGGAAGGCGAGTGGTGCATCGGCGTCGGTGATTTTGCCGACTACTGCCGCGAGACGAACCATGGCCATGACATCACCTATGAAGAGGCGATGGAGATCCTCCAGAAGGCAGAGGATCGCGGCTATGTCCACCAGATCACGAATATCGACGGTGAGAACAAGATCTTTGGTATCTGCAACTGTGCCGTCGGCGTCTGCAATGCGCTGCGCACCAGCCAGCTGTTCAACACGCCGAACCTGTCCGCCTCCGCTTATGTGGCTGAGAGCGACCCGGACAAGTGCGTTGCCTGCGGCAAGTGCGTCGAGACCTGCCCGGCCGGCGCTGTCCGCCTCGGCCAGAAGCTCTGCACCAAGGAAGGCCCCATCCAGTATCCGCACCACGAGCTGCCGGACGACACCAAGTGGGGCGAGAATCACTGGAACAAGAATTACCGCAACGAGAACGGCTGCATCCAGACCTGGCCGACCGGCACGGCACCCTGCAAGGCCGCCTGCCCGGCGCACATCGCCATCCAGGGCTACATCAAGATGGCAGGTGACGGCCGCTATGCCGACGCGCTCAAGCTCATCAAGAAGGACAACCCGTTCCCGGCTGTCTGCGGCAGCATCTGCAGAAAGTACTGCGAGGATGCCTGCACCCGCGGCACCGTCGACGAGCCGCTGGCCATCGACGAGATCAAAAAGTTCATCGCCGAGCAGGATATGAAGGCCGAGCACCGCTATGTGCCGCCCATGAATTCCTGCACGCACGAGAAGTTCGACCAGAAGATCGCCATCATCGGCGGCGGACCGGCTGGTATGTCCTGCGCTTACTTCCTGGCCATTGAGGGCTACAGCCCGGTCGTGTTCGAGAAGGAAGCCGTGCCCGGCGGCATGCTCGTCAACGGCATCCCGAGCTTCCGTATCGGCAAGGACGTCGTCAAGTCCGAGATCGACGTGCTGCGCGAGATGGGCGTGGAGTTTAAGTGCGGCGTCGAAGTCGGCAAGGACATCACCATCCAGCAGCTGCGCGAGGAAGGCTACCAGGCGTTCTACGTCGCGGTCGGCCTGCAGCAGGCGTCGAAGCTCAACATCGCCGGCGAGGATCTCACCGGTGTCAAGAGCGGCCTCGACTTCCTGCGTGAAGTCAACGCCGGCAAGCTTAAGAAGCTCACGGGCGACGTGGTCGTCATCGGCGGCGGCAACGCGGCCATCGACGTTGCGCGTGCAGCCCTGCGCCTGACCAAGGGCAGCGTGAATATGTACTGCCTTGAGAAGGACGAGGAGATGCCGACCGTGCCGGACGAGAAGAACGCCGGCATCGCCGACGGCGTCGTCATCAACAACTCCTGGGCGCCGAAGGCCATCCTCGGCGAGGGCGGCAAGGTCACCGGCATCGAGCTGATGCGCTGCGTGTCTGTCCGCGACGCGAGCGGCAAGTTCGCCCCTGTCTATGACGAAAATGAGACCATCACCGTCCCGTGCTCCAACGTTCTGGTCGCCATCGGCCAGCGCTCGGTCTACGGCGATGTGCTGGCCGGCACTGCGGCAGAGACGGCCGACGGCCGCCTGATCGCGCACGACGCCGTGACGTTCCAGTCCAACGAGCCCGACATCTTTGTCGGCGGTGACTGCGCTACCGGCCCGAAGTACACAATCGATGCGATCGCGACCGGCCGCGAGGGTGCGGTGTCCATCCACCGCTTCGTCAACAAGGGCCAGACCCTGACGATCCACCGCAACACCCGCGAATTCAAGGAACTCAATAAGGACGATATCGTTCTGCCGACCGAGAAGATCAAAAAGCCCGCACGTGCCGCCGTTGCCATCGACAGCAAGAAGGTGCGCACCATGCAGGATGACCGCGTGACGTTCACCGAAGAGCAGATCCGCTCCGAGGCGTCCCGCTGCCTGAGCTGCGGGCGCAGTGTTGTTGACCCGAACAAGTGCATCGGCTGCGGTATCTGCACGACCAAGTGCGAGTTTGATGCCATCCACCTCAAGCGTGTGCGGCCGCAAAACAGCAAAATGATCCCGGCTGAGGACAAGTTCAAGGCAATCGCGCCTTATGCCGCCAAGCGTCAGGTGAAGATCATCAAGAAGTCCCTTACGGACAAGAAATAAGTATCCATCCTGCGGCGGGCACAGCATCCCTTCCGCTGTGCCCGCCCTCCCGAAAGGAGCCCCCATGCACGAGCTGAGTATCGTTACCTATGTCGTCAAGCAGGTGCAGGAGATTGCCGAGGAAAACAACCTCACCGAGATCGAGTCGGTCACGCTCGAATTCGGTGAGGTCTCCGGCATTGTGCCGGAATATCTTGAAGATTGCTGGAACTGGTATACCAAGAAAGAGCCGATCATTCAAGGCACGAAATTCCTGTATGAGATCATCCCGGCCGTCACCTGGTGCGACGACTGCAAGCAAACCTATCCGACCGTACAATACGGCAAAACATGCCCGCATTGCGGCAGCGGCAAGACCTGGCTGCAGCAGGGAAATGAGATCAATATCAAGCAGATCGAGGCGCGCTGATCGCGCCGGGCCTTCTGCCTGCGGGCAGCAAAGATACACAAAGGCGGCCGCGCAGCCGCTTTTGATAGAAACACAAATGAAGAGGGAGTGAACCATGAAAGACCTGAAACATCTTTTATACTTCGAAAACCTTTTGCAGGAAGCGCACAATGACCTGGTCGCACAGGCGCAGAACGAGGGGAAGATCTGTGTTGCCTATGCCTGCGAAAACACGCCCGAGCCGCTGCTGAACCTGCCCGGAGCGTTCTCAACGCGCCTGCGCGCGCCGCGCACCGGCTCCATGGAAATGGCCACGTACTACATGACCAGCTTTCTGTGCGAGTACAGCCGCGCACTGCTGGAGCGTGCCATCGAGGGCGGCTACAATTTTGCCGACTGCATGATCACGCCGGACGGCTGCTCGATGATGAACCGCGCCGTCGAGAACATGGAGCTGCTCAAGACCATGGGCAAGAGCAAGCCGAAGTTCTTCTACGAGTACATGGAGATCCCGATGAAGGCCGACGACAACGGTCTGAATCTGTATGTGCTCCAGTGCCGCAACCACATCCTCACGCCGCTGCACGAGCACTACGGCATCGATGTGTCGGACGCGGCCATCCGCAGCGCCGTTGCCGAGCACAACCGCGTGTGCGAGCTCATCCGCGCCATCGGCGAGTACCGCAAGGGGCCCAACCCGCGCATTACGGGCTACGAATTCCACGTCATCACGCTCGCGACCTATGTCGCGCCGAAGTATCTGCTCATCGACAAACTCGAGGAGACGCTCAAGGAGCTCAAGACCCGCCGCCCGGACAAGAAGAATCCGTACCGCGCGCGTGTGGTCGTCGTCGGCTCCGAGGTCGATGACATCGACTTCATCAAGCTCGTCGAGGAGACCGGCGCCTATGTCTGCGCCGACCGTTTCTGCTATGGCTCGTTCCCGGGCCGCGACCCGATCACGCTGACGGACGACGAGGACGCGCTGACCCAGATCTGCCGCCAGTACATGAACCGCGCCCAGTGCCCGCGCTACATGAACATGCCCAAGATGATCGGCCGCCGCGAATATGTCAATCAGCTGGCCAAGGAGTACGAGGCCGACGGCATCATTTATGAGCAGATCAAGTTCTGCGACCCGTGGGCGTATGAACGCATGCTCGGCTCGCACATCCTCAACGATGACTACGGCTATCCTGTCCTGTCCGTTGACCGCCCGTATAACATCGCTTCCTCCGGTCAGATGCGCACCCGTGTGCAGGCATTCGTGGAAAGCATGGAGATCAAGAAGATTCAAGGGGGGAAACAGTGATGTCCAACAAGAGAATCGGCTGTGAAAACTTCGGTAAGTTCTATACCGAGGGCAAGGTCCGCAACCGCCGCGAGTGGCGCGGCGTGACCGACACGCTCTATGATTATTCCCGCTGGCTGCACAACTGGATCACCATGGCAAAGATGGTCTCCAAGCCGCGCAACATCAAGGCCATGTTCCGCTACCGCTGGATGGCCAACTACCTGGCCGTGCCCATGATGGTCGACCGCCACACCCAGGGCCTGCGCGATGAATACCTGCGTATCTGTCACCTGGAACAGGATCTCATCATCGAGGACGTGGCAAAGCTGCTCGACGGTCTCTTCCGCGGCGACCGCCGCATCGGCAACGATAAGAAATTCTCCGATAAGGTCGTGCTCGTGGACGAAAACGAGATGACCGCCGTCATGATGGGCTTCCCGACGCTCAAGGGCCTGAGCCGTGAGACGCCGTCGACCTATGTCTCCGTGCTGCTCAACCAGCACGCGGCAGAGCACTATATCGACATTGCGCAGGAATACGGCCTCGCGGGCGACGTCTGCCCGATGCCGGAGGCGGAGGCCGGCGTGTCCATCGACGACGACGCTCCGGTGCTCGGCGCCTGCGCCGTGCAGTGCAACACGACGTGCGACGGCTCCCTGCTCGGCAACGGCGTTATCTCCAAGCGCCTCGAGCTCGAGGACGGTGTCCCGGTGTTCCAGCTCGCCGCGCCCCTGCGCCACCGCGAGGACGACGTGCAGGATTACGCTGCACTGGAGATCAAAAACGCCATTGCCTTCATCGAAGAGCACACCGGCGAGAAGTGGGACTGGAAAGCGTACTTCGAGTGCGCCGAGCGCGTGAACTATGCCACCAAGTGCCGCCTCGAGTGGCTGGAGATGAACAAGACCGACTACCCGCAGGTCTTTGGCTCCAACCTCGCGCTGTATACCGAAACGAACTACATGGCCATCTGCGGCAAGGTGCCCGCGTTTCGTGAAGTCGATCGTAAGATCACGCAGCTCGCCGAGCGCGCCTACCGCAAGCAGAAGAAGGCCGCCAATGAGTATCGCCACCGCGCCATCGTCTGGGGCGTGCAGTCGCACTTTTACATGGACTTCCTCGTCTGGCTGCTCAACTGCTGGGGCATTGTGCCGCTGACGGATATGCTCTCCATGGTCTCGACGCGCGAACTCGTCACGGAGGACACGCCCGAAAACCGCGAGCAGGCATATTACGACATGGCCTGGCTGACCGAGAACATGATCATGCGCAACCGTACCCACGGCGGCTACAAGGTCCTGCTCGACGAGCTCTGGGAGTTCTGCGAGCAGTTCAACGCCGACATGGTCATTCTCTGGGAGCACATGAGCTGCAAAGCGCTCGACGGCATGCACGGTCTGTTTGAGGAGCGCGCCCGCGAGCACGGTATCCACCTCATCTGGGTCACGCACGATCTGTTTGATCCGCGCGTGGTCTCGCGTCAGGGTGTGCGCCAGCAGGTCAATGACTACATGCGCACCGTCATGCAGGAAGAGCCCGTGGATCCGAGCCTGGAGATCCTGAAGGACGACAAGTCCTGGTAATCAGAGAGGAGATCGAACATGAACAATCTGAAAAGCAAGCTGCTCAAGGCCCTTATGGGTGTATCGCTCGGCGCACTCGGCGCGTTCGTGGTCACGTTTGTCATCTATTTCTGGAACCTGGACATGAAGCTGACCTCCGTTATGGAGGATATCCTGCTCAAGCACTACGACAAGATCGACCGCGACCAGCACCTGTGATTCCAACATTTTTCAGCGCCCGTCTGCCATGGCAGACGGGCGCTTTTTGCGGCCGTTTTCGCGTGTAAACAATTTATGAAGTCTCTTGACGTTTTGCGTGAATGTCCTTATAATGCGTAGCGTGCTACATATTTGGAGGTGTATCATGGAGCAATTCCAAATCGGATGTCTATTAAAAATGATCACGGATAAGATCAAAATGCGGGCAGATGCCGATCTCGCGCAGCAGGGGCTGACGCTGACGCAAAGCCGCGTGCTGGGCTATCTGGCTCGCAATGGCGGGCAGGCGACGCAAAAGGAGATCGAAGGGTTTCTGCAGGTGTCGCACCCGACGGTGGCTGGCATCATCAGCCGCATGGAGCAAAACGGCTTTGTGCGCTGCTGGCTCGATCCGGCAGATAAACGCAGCAAGATCGTCTGCCAGACGGAGCGTGCTGCCGGGATCACGCAGGATATGCACGCCACGATCCAGGCGACGGAGCAGCAGATGCTGCGCTCGCTGACGCCGGAACAGATCGCGGCGCTGGAATCGGCCCTGCGCACGATCTATGCCGACCTCGGCTGACCGGCCCGTGATTCAGGAAGGAGGAAATCCATGCTTCATACCTTGTCCCGCAGCCTGCGGGAAAACAAAGGTCCCGCGCTCGTGACGGTGCTGCTCTCGGCGCTGGAGGTCGTGTTCGAGATCGTGATCCCGCTGTATATGTCCAACCTCATCGATTATGGTATTGAGGGCGGCAGCATGGCGGCGGTCTGGAAGTTTGGCGCATTTTTGCTGCTGCTGGCGGCGTTCCAGCTCGCGACCGGCGTGCTCGCGGCGCGTATCGCAGCGCGGGCTTCGGTCGGTTTCGGCGCAAACCTGCGTGAGGACATGTACAACAACGTGCAGACCTTCGCATTTTCCAACATCGACAAGTTTTCCACCGCGTCCATCGTCACGCGCCTGACGACGGACGTCACGAACGTGCAGAATGCCTTTCAGATGCTCATGCGCATGGCGATCCGCTCGCCGGTCATGCTGATTTTTTCCATGATCGTGTCGTTCCGCATCAGCCGTGATATCTCCATGACGTTTCTCATCATTCTGCCGATCCTCGCGGTGGCGCTGTTTTTCATTATCCGCAGCGTGTTCCCGGTTTTCACGCGCGTGTTCCGCACGTATGATGAGCTCAACAACGTCGTGCAGGAAAATGTCCGCGGTATCCGCGTCGTCAAATCCTTTAATCAGGAGCAGCACGAGATCCGCAAGTTCGGGGCAATTTCCGAGCGCATCTATAAGGACTTTTCCAAGGGCGAGCGGCTCATCACGCTCAACGCGCCGCTGATGCAGTCGTGCATCTATGCGTGCATGATCATCATCTCCTGGCTCGGCGCCAAGGCCATCATCGCCAGCGGCAACGATCCGGCGCTTGGCCTGACGACCGGCAACCTCACCGCGCTCATCACCTACGCCATGCAGATCCTCTCGAGCCTGATGATGCTCTCTATGGTCTTTGCCATGCTGACGATCTCGCTCTCGTCCGCGCGCCGCATTGCCGAGGTGATCGAGGAAAAGACGGACATTCAAAATCCGGAGCAGCCTGTCATGGCCGTGCGCGACGGTGCGGTTGACTTTGACCACGTGAGCTTTGTCTACGCCTCCAAGGCAGATAAAAAGGTGCTCGACGATATTGACCTGCATATCCGCTCCGGCGAGACGATCGGCATTATCGGCGGCACCGGTGCGTCGAAATCCTCACTCGTGCAGCTCATCCCGCGTCTGTACGACGTGACCGGCGGCAAGCTGACGCTTGGCGGCGTGGACGTGCGCGACTATGATCTGGATACTCTGCGCGGTGCCGTCGCCATGGTGCTGCAGAAAAACGAACTCTTTTCCGGCACGATCAAGGAGAACCTCCGCTGGGGCAATGAGAATGCCACGGACGAGGAACTCCGGCACGCCTGCGTGCTCGCGTGTGCGGATGAGTTCATCTCCGCCATGCCGGACGGGTATGACACCCACATCGAGCAGGGCGGCACGAATGTTTCCGGTGGCCAGAAGCAGCGCCTGTGTATCGCCCGTGCGCTGCTGAAAAAGCCGAAGGTGCTCATTCTCGATGACTCGACGAGCGCCGTCGACACGCGCACGGATGCGCAGATCCAGCAGGCGCTCTCGACCTACATTCCCGACACGACGAAGATCATCATCGCGCAGCGCATCAGCTCGGTGCAGAACGCGGACCGCATCGTTGTGCTCGACGACGGGCGTATCGACGCCGTCGGCTGCCACGATGAGCTGCTGCGCACGTGCGAAATTTACCGCGAGGTCTATGAGTCCCAGCAGAAGGGAGGCGAGGACGATGCGTGAACGCCCGAAATTTGACGGCCGGACGCTCAAACGCCTGCTGTCGTATATGCGCGCCTATAAGGGCACGCTCGTACTCGTGACGGTCTGCATCCTGCTGAGCGCGGTCGCAGGCGCGGCCTCGTCCATGTTCCTGCAAAAGCTGATCGACGGCTATATCGTGCCCATGCTCGGCACGGCGTCGCCGGATTTTTCCGGTCTGATCCGCGCGCTGATTACCATCGGCTGCGTATATCTTGTCGGTACGCTGGCCACATGGCTGTATAACCGCCGCATGGTCACGATCGCGCAGGGCACGCTCAAGCGCATCCGCGATGAGATGTTCGAGAAGATGCAGCGCCTGCCCATCCGCTACTTTGACACGCATACGCACGGCGACATCATGAGCCTGTACACAAACGACACCGACACGCTGCGCCAGATGATCGCGCAGTCCATGTCACAGCTTGTGTCGTCGGTGTTTACGCTGACGGTTGTGTTTTTCTGTATGCTGTACATCAGCGTCTGGCTGACGCTGATCGTGTGTGCGGTCATGGCGCTCATCCTCGTGTTCGTGCGCAAGCTCACCGGCCGCATCGGCGGCTACTTCATGGCGCAGCAGACGGCGCTGGCCGATCTCAACGGCTATGTCGAGGAGATGGTCAACGGTCAGAAGGTCGTCAAGGTCTTCTGCCACGAGGAGCAGAGCAAGGCGGAGCTGCGCCGCCGCAACCGCGTCTGGGCGGAAAACGCCGCGCGCGCCAGCGGCATGGCCAACAGCATGATGCCGATGATGAACGCCGTAGGTTATCTGCAGTATGTCATCATCGCCGTCATCGGCGGCACGATGGCGATTGCCGGCACGCCGAACCTCGGCCTGACGGGCATGAACACGCTCACGCTCGGTATGATCGCATCCTTCCTCACGCTCTCGCGCGGGTTTACAAACCCGATCTCGCAGATCTCCAACCAGTTCAACTCCATCGTCACGGCGCTGGCCGGCGCATCGCGTATCTTCGCGTTCATGGATGCCGAGCCGGAGACGGACGACGGCTATGTGACGCTTGTCAACGCCACGGAGGAAAACGGCATGCTCGCCGAGACCGACCACCACACTGGCCTCTGGGCGTGGAAACACCCGCACGGCGACGGCACGGTCACATACACGAAGCTTGCCGGGCGCGTCGTGTTCGATCACGTGGACTTCGGTTATACGCCGGATAAAGAGGTCCTGCACGACATCACGCTCTACGCCGAGCCCGGCCAGAAGGTCGCTTTCGTCGGCGCGACCGGCGCCGGAAAGACGACGATCACAAACCTCATCAACCGCTTTTACGACATTGCCGACGGCAAGATCCGCTACGACGGCATCAACATCAATAAGATCCGCAAGGCAGATCTGCGCCGCAGCCTCGGCATCGTGCTGCAGGATGTGAATCTCTTTACCGGTACGGTCATGGAAAATATCCGCTACGGAAATCCGGCTGCGACGGATGATGAATGTATCGCCGCGGCGAAGCTTGCCAATGCCGACCACTTCATCCGCATGCTGCCCGACGGCTACAACACCGTGCTCAAGGGTGACGGCAGCGGCTTGAGCCAGGGGCAGCGGCAGCTGCTGAGCATCGCGCGCGCGGCCGTGTCCGATCCGCCGGTCATGATCCTCGACGAGGCGACAAGCTCCATCGACACCCGCACGGAGGCGCTCGTGCAGAGCGGCATGGATAAGCTCATGCAGGGACGCACGGTGTTCGTCATCGCGCACCGGCTCTCAACGGTCAAAAATGCGGACGTCATCATGGTGCTCGACCATGGCCGCATCATCGAGCGCGGCAATCATGCAAAGCTCATTGCGGAAAAGGGCGTGTATTATCAGCTCTATACCGGTGCGTTCGAGCTGGAATAACGCGGGTCTTGCAAGCAAAGAACGCGTGCGGTATAATGACCGCAGTGCATTTCATTTGTCAGGAGGCAGAGCCATGGAGTACAGAAGATTTGACAACACCATCGTCGCCCGCATCGACCGCGGGGAAGAAGTGCTCGAGCAGGTCGCGGCCATTGCACAGGCCGAGCAGATCAAGCTTGCGAGCGTGCAGGCGCTCGGCGCAGTCGGGGAGTTTACGGTCGGTGTGTTCCACACGGCCGAAAAGCAGTACCACGCGAACTCCTTCGCGGGCGATTTCGAGATCGTCTCGCTGACCGGCACGATCAACACGATGGACGGCGCATTTTACACGCACCTTCATATGAGCGCCGGCAACGAGAAGGGCGAAGTGTTCGGCGGACATCTCAACCGCGCCGTTATCAGCGCCACCTGTGAGATGGTCATCACGGTTATCGACGGAAGAGTGGATCGTTTTCACAGTGAGGAAATCGGCCTGAACCTGTTCCAATTCTGAGCATCTGTGTCAAAAGCACGCACGGCTATTGAGTTGTGCGTGCTTTTTTTGCTGCCTTGATCCTATATTCCTATTGACAACATAGGAATATAGGCATATAATTCACCTCAATGAGGTAGGATTTGCGCCAGACCATCCTGAGCCTCTCTGAATTCATGTATATCGTATGCAGCCGTGCCGTCAGGCACGGTTTGCCATTGGGAACGGAGGATACATATATGAACAGCAACCTGCTTGAAGTCAGCGGCCTGCACGTGAGTGCGGGCGAGAAAGAGATCCTGCACGGCGTGGACCTGACCGTCGGCAAGGATGAGACGCATGTGCTCATGGGGCCGAACGGCACCGGCAAGTCCACGCTCGGCTATGCGATCACCGGCAATCCGGAGTACACGGTCACGGCCGGAAAGATCGTCTTTGACGGCGAGGATATCACACGGCTGCCGGTCAACGAGCGCGCGAAGAAGGGTATTTTTCTGTCGTTTCAGAATCCGCTCGAGGTGCCCGGCGTGACGCTCAGCGCGTTTATCCGCAGTGCGCTCGAGCAGAAGACCGGAAAGCGCATCCGCCTCTGGGACTTCAAGAAGAAGCTTGCCGAGACGATGCAGCTGCTGGCGATGGATGCTTCCTATGCCGAGCGCGACCTGAATGTGGGCTTTTCCGGCGGTGAGAAAAAGAAAGCGGAGATCCTGCAGATGCTCATGCTCGAGCCGAAGCTTGCCATCCTCGACGAGACGGACTCCGGCCTGGACGTCGACGCGGTGCGCACGGTCTCCAAGGGCGTGCAGCTCTATCGTGAGCGCGTGCACGGCTCGCTGCTCATCATCACGCACAGCACCCGCATTCTCGAGGCACTGACGGTGGACGCCGCGCACATCATGGAGCAGGGCGTCATTGTGAAAAACGGCGATGCTTCGCTTGTAGATACCATCAATGAAAATGGCTTTGGCGGCATCCGGGCAGACTGAAAGCGAGGCGATCCGAATGAAGGAAAAAAGTCAGGTCGCGGACATTGACCGCAGCGTCTATGACATCCGCGACAAAGAGGACGATGCCTATCGTATGCAGGAGGGCCTGACGCCGGAGATCATCGACAAGCTCTCCAAGGAAAAGGACGATCCGGTCTGGATGCAGCAGTTCCGGCTGCAGTCGCTGCAGATCTATAACGAGATGCCGGTTCCGGACTGGGGGCCGTCCATCGAGGGACTGGATATGGACCACATTGCGACCTATGTTCGCCCCAAGTCCGACATGAAAAACGACTGGAAGGACGTCCCGCAGGATATTAAAGACACCTTTGAGCGTCTCGGCATCCCGCAGGCGGAGCGCAAATCGCTTGCCGGCGTCGGCGCACAGTACGATTCCGAGCTCGTGTACCACAATGTTAAGGACGAGGTGGCTGCACAGGGCGTCGTCTACACCGACATGGAGAGCGCACTCAAGGGTGAATACGCCGACATGGTGCACAAGTATTTTATGAAGCTCGTCACACCGCGCGACCATAAGTTTGCGGCCCTGCACGGCGCGGTCTGGTCCGGCGGCTCGTTCGTATACGTTCCGAAGGGCGTGCAGGTGTCCATCCCGCTGCAGTCGTATTTCCGCCTGAATGCCAAGGGCGCGGGCCAGTTTGAGCACACGCTCATCATCGTCGACGAGGGTGCGAGCCTACACTTTATCGAGGGCTGCTCGGCGCCGAAATATAACGTCGCGAACCTCCACGCCGGCTGCGTGGAGCTGTATGTAAAGAAAAATGCCAAGCTGCGCTACTCGACCATCGAAAACTGGTCGAAGAATATGTATAACCTCAATACAAAACGCGCGCTCGTGGAAGAGGGCGGCGTGATCGAGTGGGTTTCCGGCTCGTTCGGGTCCCATGTCGGCTGCCTGTATCCGATGAGCGTGCTCAAAGGTGATAACGCCAAGATGGAGTTCACCGGCGTCACGTTTGCCGGCGCGGGGCAGAACCTCGACACCGGCGCGAAGGTCGTGCACATTGGCAGGAACACGAGCTCGTACATGAACACGCGCTCAATCAGCAAGAGCGGCGGAATCAGCACATTCCGCAGCAGCGTCGTGGTGCAAAAGGGTGCCAAGCACGCGAAATCCTCCGTGTCCTGCCAATCACTGATGCTTGACTCCGAGTCCCGCTCCGATACCGTCCCGGCCATGGACATCCGCACGAAGGACGCCGCTGTCGGCCATGAGGCCAAGATCGGCAGCATCAGCAACGAGGCGGTGTTTTATCTCATGAGCCGCGGCATGAGCGAGGAGGACGCCCGCGCGCTGATCGTCAGCGGCTTTGCGGACAACGTCTCCAAGGAGCTGCCGCTGGAGTACGCGGTGGAAATGAACAATCTCATTCGTCTGGAGATGAAGGGCAGCATCGGCTGACCGCACATTCCGAAAGGAGGGAATATCGTGAATACGAGCCAACAGCTGGTCGTCAACAAGCTGCCGACCAGAACGTGGAACCATCTCAATGTTAACGAGGCGACCATCCCGTGGAATGCGGCCGAAACGGCTGATCTCGGGACGGATGCATATGAAATTACAGCAGAAAACCGGACGCAGCCGCTGCATATCCGCCTGACCGGCGCTGAGGGGTATAGCTGCAGGCGCATCGCGGTCGATGTGGCTGCCGGTGTGCAGGCAACGGTATATATGGTGCTCGATACGCAGGGCAGCTTCGCCGTAGAAACGGCGTTCAAGCTCCACGATGCCGCGTCTCTTCGCCTTGTGCAGGTGCTCGGCGCGCACGGCGGTGCGCTGCTCTACGCCAAAACGGACGCCGACTGTGCGCCCGGCGCCGGCGTGGACATGGCGCAGATCCTGATGGGGCAGGGCGACCTCTACTCCGACAATGACACGGAGCTTGTCGGCGACGGAAGCCGCTATTCGGCGCAGATCGGCTATCTCGGCCGCGGCAGTCAGACGATTGATGTCAACGTCGTCGTCAACCATTATGGCAAGAACACGGAGTGCGAGATCGACACGTCCGGCGCGCTCAAGGATGCGGCGAAGAAGGTTTTCCGCGGCACGATCGATTTCAAGACCGGCTCGTCGAACTCCGTCGGCAATGAGAAAGAGACCGTGCTCATGCTCGGCGACGATGTTGTCAACAAGACGGTGCCGCTCATTCTCTGCGCCGAGGAAAATGTCGTCGGCAACCACGGCGCGACCATCGGCGAGCTCGATGACGAGACGCTGTTTTACTTTGAAAGCCGCGGCATCTCCCGCGCTCAGGCCGAAAACATCCTGGCCCGCGCATCGATCGAGCGCTTTGCGCGCACGGTGGATGATGAAGCGCTGCGCGCACAGATTCTTCAGACGCTGGAGGAGGAACTCAACGATGACGTATGATTATAAGCAGGATTTTCCGATCTTTCAGCACACGGACGTCGCCTATATCGATAACGCGGCCACAGCGCAGCGCCCGCAGTGCGTGCTCGATGCGGTGGCGGATTTCTACCGCTGCCACAACGCGAACCCTCTGCGCGGGCTGTATCCGCTGAGCGTGGAGGCGACCGATATCTATGAGCAGGCGCGCGAGACCGTGCGCGATTTCATCGGGGCACGCTCGGCGCGTGAGATCGTCTTTACCCGCAACACGACCGAGAGCCTGAACCTCGTCGCCTACAGCTACGGCCTGACGCACGTCAAGGCGGGTGACGAGGTGCTCGTGTCCATCATGGAGCACCACAGCGACCTGCTGCCGTGGCAGATGGTCTGCCGTCAGACCGGCGCGGAGCTGAAGTTCATCGAGTGCGCGCCTAACGGCAGCGTAGATCTCCGGCAGATCGAATCGCTCATCACCGAGCACACGAAGATCGTCGCCATGACGCAGGTGTCGAACGTTCTTGGCCGGAAGTACCCCGTGCAGGAAGTCGCTGCCATGGCGCACAAAAAGGGCGCGGTCATGGTCGTGGACGGCGCGCAGAGCACACCGCACATGCCGGTAAATGTGCAGGAGCTTGGTGCGGATTTCTTTGCCTTCTCCGGCCACAAGATCTATGGCCCCATGGGGATCGGCGGGCTGTACGGCAGGGAGGAGCTGCTCGAGGAGATGCCGCCGTTTCTCTCCGGCGGCGAGATGATCGAATCCGTCACGCGCACGGGTGCCGTCTATGCCGAGCTGCCGCACAAGTTTGAAGCCGGCACAGTCAATGCCGCCGGCGCGGCCGGTCTGGCCGCTGCCATCCGGTATGTGCAGAACGTCGGCTTTGATACCATCCGGCAGCGGGAGCACGATCTGACGGCCAATGCCCTCGCGCGTGTCCTGGCTGTACCGCATGTGCACGTGCTCGGCACCGATAAGCCGGAGGATCACAACGGCATCATCACCTTCACGGTCGACGGCGTGCACCCACACGACATCAGCGAGATCATGGCGTCCGACGGCGTGAACATCCGTGCCGGACACCACTGCGCGCAGCCGCTGCTCGCGCACCTCGGCCTGAATGCGACGGCGCGCGCCAGCTTTGCCTTTTATAACACCGATGAGGATGTCGACCGGTTCCTTGAGAGCCTCTCGACCCTGAGGGAGCGTATGGGATATGGAAAATAGAAGCTTCTATAATGAGATCCTGACCGAGCACAACATCCATCCGGAGTTCAAGCACGACATTCCGGACGCAGACATTGAACTTGCGGGCGTGAACCCAAGCTGCGGCGACAACATCGTCCTCAAGCTCAAGACCGACGGCGATGTCATTACCGACGGCGGTTTTGTCGGCGACGGATGTGCCATCTCGCAGGCATCGGCGGATATCATGCTCGGCATGATCGTGGGACAGAAGAAGGAAAAGGCGCTGAAAATGAGCCGCACCTTCCTGCGCATGATCCACGGAGAAGCGAGCGAGGAGGAGATCGAGAGCCTCGAAGAAGCCTCGGCGCTCAAAGACATCGCGCACATGCCCGCGCGCGTCAAATGCGCCATGCTCGGCTGGCGTACACTCACCGAGGCGCTGACCGGAAAGGTCGAAGAATAAGCCGTACCCGCCGCCGGCGGATGCTGCATCAGCGTCCGCCGGCGGCTTTTTGCGCGCTGGTATCGCCGCGTTTTCGCGCGGGGGTTGTGCGGGGAGGCGTTTTGTGGTACATTAAAAAAATAGAAATCGAGAGAGATCGCAAAACACTACTCGTGAAATTTCACAGAAAGGCGGGAGCCCCATGGATGTTCTGCGTTTCAAACAGGCCAACTGCAAAAACTGCTACAAATGCGTCCGGTTCTGCCCGGTCAAGTCCATCCGCGTCTATCAGGGTCACGCACAGATCATTTCCAGCGACTGCATTCTCTGCGGCAACTGCGTGTCTGTCTGCCCGCAGCACGCGAAGGAGGACATCAGCGACGTCGGCCAGATCCGGGAGCTGATCGCCTCCGGAAAACAGGTCGTCGTAAGCGTCGACTCGTCGTACATCGCCTATTTTGATACCCCCGGTTTTCAGGGTATCGAAAAACCGCTCAAGGCGCTCGGATTCACGGCGGCACACGAAACTGCGGAGGGCGCCTATCTGGTCAAGAAGGAGCTGGAAAAGCTCGCCGCCCAGCCGGGCGATGCGCCGATCATCACCTCGGGCTGTTCGACGATCGTGCTCTATGTGGAAAAGCATCTGCCCGAGGCGCTGCCGTATCTCGCTCCGGTGCTCTCGCCGATGCAGGCGCATGCCGTGCTGCTGCGCGAGCGCTATCCGGGCGCGACCATTGTCTACATCAGTCCCTGCATCTCCAAGAAGGAGGAGACGACGCGCTTTGAGAGCGTCGGCGCCGATTATGACATCACCTTCACGGAGCTCGAGGAGTGGATGAACGAGGCCGGTGTCGCCGTCGACCCGAACGTCCCGGCGGATGAGCCGATGCTCTCGCGCGCTTATACGATCACAAACGGTGTCCTGCATTCCATGGCGCTCGATTCCGGGCGCGATTATCTGTTCCTTGACGGTCTGGACGACAGCATCCAGACGCTCAAGAGCGTTGTCAATGGCGAGCTGCGCAACTGCTTCATCGAAATCGCCGCCTGTCACGGCAACTGCGTCGGCGGTCTAGCGTTCCGGCAGAAGCACACAAACCTGCTCGAGTCGCGCCGCCGCGTGATCCAGAGCGCCAACGGCAGCAAGAACTTCGATATTCAGGATCCGGTCAACATGCGCCGTGTGCTCATCGACAAGAAGCATCCGACCGATCTGCCGCCGGAATCCGTCATCAACGGCATCCTGCGCAAGATGGGCAAATTCAGCCCCGCGGATGAGCTCAACTGCGGCCTGTGCGGTTACCGCACCTGCCGCGACAAGGCCATCGCCGTCTATGAAGGACGCGCCGAGATCAGCATGTGCATGCCCTATATGAAGGAGCGCGCCGAGACCTACTCCGAGAAGATCATCAATGTCTCGCCCGAGGGCATCGTCACGGTCGGTAAAAAGCTCAAGGTGCGGCAGATCAACAAGGCGGCCTGCAAGATCTTCGGCATCAAGGATCCGGCGGACATCATCGGATATCCGGTGTCGCGCATCATGGATGAGTACGACTTCGTGAAGATGATCAGTCAGGACGAGACGCAGGTCACGGACGAGGTCTTTCTCGCTGACTACAACGTCTATCTCGAGCGCATCTTTATCTGCGACCCGGAGCGGACGCTCTTTACCTGCATCATGCGCGACGTGACCAAGGCGCGCCAGCGCCGCAACAAGATTCAGAAGACGAAGATCCATGCGGCCGATCTGGCGGACGATATCATCGCAAACCAGCTGCGCATCGTGCACGAGATCGCAAGTCTGCTCGGTGAAACGGCGGCGGAGACCAAGGTGGCTGTGCACGATCTGAAGGAAGCCATCATGCTTGATGAGGACGGCGATGATGATGCGTAAACGAATGAATCGCTGCAGGAACACGGTCTGGGACATCAGCGTCATCAGCCGCAACAAAAACGGGGAGACGCTCTGCGGCGATCAGTGTGCGCTCGAATGGGCCGACAATGACGCGACGGTCATCCTCTCCGACGGTCTCGGCAGCGGCGTCAAGGCCAACATCCTCTCTACGCTGACAACGACCATGCTCACGACCATGCTCAAGGGCAACGTGCCGATCGACGAGTGCGTTACGACTGTGGCGGAAACGCTGCCCATGTGCAGGGAGCGCAAGCTCGCCTATGCGACCTTTACGATCCTGCAGACGGCCGGCACCCGCGCGCGCCTGATCCAGTATGACAACCCGAACGCTGTGTTCGTGCACAACGGCGCGATCGGGAAATACAACTATTCCGTCAACTTCATTCAGGAAAAGGAACTGCACGAGAGCTACCTGCATTTTGACGTTGGTGATATGCTTGTACTCTTCAGCGACGGCGTGTCGGAGGCCGGGCGCGGCGTGACGACGGACGCCGGTTGGGCGCGTCAGGATATTGAGGATTTTATCCTGCGCAATTATTCGCCCACTGTCTCCTCACAGCGCATGGCGGCCAGTATCCTCTCGACCGTCAAGACGCTGGACATGGACGCTATGCATGATGATACGACTGTTGTCGTTGCGCGCCTGCGTGAGCGTTGCCCGGTCAACGTCATGATCGGCCCGCCCGAGCGCAAGGATGATGATCTGAGCACCATGCGCCTGTTTTTCGGCAAGGATGGCAAGCATGTTGTCTGCGGCGGCACCACGGCCAACGCTGTCGCGTCATATCTGGGCGTAAAGGTGCACACGCTGCCCGGCAGCGGCACGGAGGAGGTGCCGCCGATGAGCGAGATCCACGGTGTGGATCTGACGACCGAGGGCGTCGTTACAGTCAATGTGACGATGGAGCGCATCAAGGACTACCTCGCGGATGGCATGTACACGCTCGAGCTCGCCCGCATGAAGGACGGCGCGTCCAAGCTCGCGCTCGTACTGCTTGAGGAGGCGACAGAGGTCAATGTCCTCTTCGGCAACGCGAGCAACCTCGCCCAGCAGGATACGGAGTTCAGCTTTGAGCGCAAGCTGCAATTGGTGCAGGAGCTGCGCAATATGCTGACTCTGGCCGGAAAAACAGTAAAAATGAGCATCTGCTGACAGATGCCGATATTCACGGAGTGACCCAAACGAATGAAGATCCGAACTTTTTTTGCAGTATTGCTGTGTAAGCTTGCGCGCGGGCTGCTGCGGCTGCTGCGCCGCGGCGGCACGGCGTTTCCCGGCCGCGTGGCGCTCAAGGTGTACCCGCAGGTGCTCGGCGTGCTCTCGCGGGGGGTGCGCGTCATCCTCGTCACCGGCACGAACGGCAAGACGACCAGCTCCCGCATGATCGAGCAGGCATTTGCCGATGCGGGCCTCAACTACTTTGCCAACCGCTCGGGCGCGAACCTCATCTCCGGCATCACGGCGGAGTTTGCCATGCACAGCACCCTGACCGGCAGGCCGAAGTGCCAGTTTGCCGTCATTGAGTGCGACGAGGCTGCATCCAAGACCGTGCTCAAGTACCTCAAGCCGGAGATCATCGTGGCGACGAATGTTTTTCGCGACCAGCTCGACCGCTACGGTGAGATTACGCACACGCTCAATAACATCATCGAGGGCATTCGCCACACGCCGGAGAGCGTTTTGTGCATCAATGCCGACTGCTCACTCATCGCGTCCATCCCGGAGCATGTGCCGAACCCGGTCGTGCGCTTCGGCGTGAACGTTCCGCTCGGCGGCGACGACCTGACGGAGATCTCCGACGCGCCGCACTGCATCCACTGCAAGACCGAATATGTCTACGACTACCGTACTTACGGGCATCTGGGCGCATTTCGCTGCCCGAAGTGCGGCTATCACCGCGAAGCCCCGCAGGTCGCCGTCACGGCGGTGCAGGACCTCGGCGTGGACACGAGCGATGTCACCATGTCCATCGGTGGGCGGGAGTACGCCGTACACATCAACCTTCCGGCGGCGTACAACATCTATAACGCCGTCGGCTCGGCAGCTGCGCTGTCTGCGTTCGGCTTCACACCGGAGGCGATCGTGCACGCGCTCGGCGCGTTCGGCTGCGGCTTTGGCCGCATGGAGAAATTCGACCTGCGCGGCACACCCGGCCGCATGATGCTCGTGAAAAATCCCGCCGGCTGCAACCAGACCATGCGCTATCTCGCTGGGCTGAACGAGGATGCGACGTTTGTCGTCTGCCTCAACGACCGCGACGCCGACGGTACGGACATCTCATGGATCTGGGATGCCGATTTTGAGCGGCTCGCCGCCATGGGCGAGCATCTGCGGCGGGTGTTCGTGTCCGGCACGCGCGCCGATGAGCTGCGCCTGCGCCTGAAATATGCGGGCGTGGATGAGGCGCGCATCGAGGTGTTTTACGATTATGACCCGTTGATCGACGCGATGTGCGCATCGGAATACCCGGTGTTCATCATGCCGACGTATACGTCCATGCTGGATCTGCGCGGCCGGCTGCAAAAGCAGCTCGGCGGAAAGGAGTTCTGGGAATGAGCGAAAAGACCCTGCGTATCTGCCATCTTTACCCGGACCTTCTGAACCTCTACGGCGACCGGGGCAATATCCTCTGCATGCGCCGCCGTTTGGAGTGGCGCGGCATCGACGCCGAGGTGACGGAGGTCACAGTCGGCCAGCAGGCGGATTTCACACAGTTTGATCTGTTTTTCATCGGCGGCGGTCAGGACTTTGAGCAGGAGGTGCTCCTGTCCGACCTGAAAGCCGGAAAGGGCAGCGAGATCAAGGCTGCCATTGCCGACGGCAAAACGTTTCTGACCATCTGCGGCGGCTACCAGATGCTCGGCAGCTACTACCGCACGTGGGACGGCAAGCAGTGCGACTTCATCGGCGCGATCGACTATTATACCGTCGGAGCGAAGGAGCGCATGATCGGCAACACGCTCTTCGAGTGCCTGCCGGAGTCCGGCGGCAGTACGGTCGTCGGCTTTGAAAACCACAGCGGCAAGACCTACCTCGGCAGCGGCGTGTCGCCGCTCGGCAAGGTGCTCGTCGGCGGCGGCAACAACGGGGAGGACGGCTTTGAGGGCGTGCGCTATCAAAACGTCTTCGGCACGTACAGCCACGGCCCGGTGCTGCCGAAAAATCCGGCATTTTGCGACCACCTGCTCACAACAGCGCTGCGTGACCGCTATCCGGAGCTAGAGCTGCAGCCGCTCGACGACGCGGCCGAGCGTGCCGCGCACGACACCATGGTGCAGCGGCTGACGGAAAAATAATGGCATGCAAAATGGGCGCATCCGTCTGGATGCGCCCATCGTTCGTCTCATATTAAAAATCCGGCGGGATCGGAATGTCCGCGCGCGGGACCTTGTCCCAGGAAAAGTCCGCTGCCAGCTCGATTGCCGTCACCGGCGCGTCCGTTTGCCGCAGACCCGCGAGCTTGGCGAGCTTGCCGGTCAACTGCTCGGGTGTGTATTTCTGCCGCAGGGCCTCCATGTTCAGGTCGCCCTCGCGCTTGGAGAGCTTGCGCCCGTCCGGCGCGACGAGCAGCGGCGCGTGCGCGTATTCCGGGGCCTTGCCGCCGAGCGTTTCCATCAGCCAGATCTGCCGCGGCGTGGAGTCAAGCAGGTCGCGCGCGCGCACAACGCGCGTGACGCCCATCTCCAGATCGTCCACGCTCACGGCAAGCTGGTAGGCGAACACCCCGTCCGAGCGCCGGATGAGAAAATCGTCGCGCCCGCGCCGCAGTTCGGCTGCCTGCAGACCGTAGTGCGCGTCAACGAAGGCAATGTCCGCGTCCGTTACCGCAAGCTTTTTCGCCGCGCGGCGACCCATGCGCAGGCGCTTTTGCACCTCCTGCTCTGACAGTGTCCGACAGGGGCAGCCGGCCTCGCGCGGCTCGCCGGGGTGCGGTGCGCTCGCGGCCAGCCGCTCTGCGCGGCTGCAATAGCAGTCATACACCATGCCGCGCTCCGTCAGCGCGTTGAGTGCGGCGGTGTAGCGCTGCGTGCGCGTGCCCTGACGGCAATCCTGCGAGCCGGGGTGCCAGCCCTCGTCCCAGTCGAGCCCAAGCCAGAGCAGGTCGTCGGCCATCAGGTCAGCATAGTGCTCCCAGCTGCGCTCCGGGTCGAGATCCTCAAGGCGGAATACCATCGTCCCGCCGCGTGCGCGCACATCCAGCCATGCAAGCAGAAATGTCAGCATATTGCCAAGGTGCAGCCGTCCACTCGGGCTGGGTGCAAAGCGGCCGCGGATCGTGTTATCCGGCATCGGTCATCCCTCCGGTTTCATTCTGAGCGTATTATAGCATAACCGTGCCGGTTCGCAACGCTTTTGCGCCAAATCCCTTGAAACTATGCGGGAAATCGGATATAATAAAGTGTTATTATCAGCGGAGGAATGTCTCATGGCGAAATCATCCATCGAAAAAACAAATGTCATGCGTCTGCTCGACCAGAAGAAGGTGCCCTACACGCCGCACACATATCCGCACGGCGACGAGGCGGTGGACGGCGTGACCGTTGCACAGATGACGGGCATGGACCCGGCGAAGGTGTTCAAGACGCTGGTCGCCCGCGGCGCGAGCAAGACGCCGTACGTGTTCGTCATTCCGGTCGCGTGCGAGCTTGACCTCAAGAAGGCGGCGAAGGCCGTGGGGGAGAAGTCCGTCGCCATGCTGCACGTGTCCGAGCTTACGCCCCTGACGGGCTACGTGCGCGGCGGCTGCTCGCCGGTCGGCATGAAAAAGCAGTTTCGCACGGTCTTTGCTTCTCAGGCGCTCGCGCAGGAGACCATCCTTGTCAGCGCCGGCAAGATCGGCTATCAGGTCGAGACCGCGCCGCAGGCGCTCATCGCGCTCGTGCGTGCGGGCACGGCGGAGCTGACTATTGAATCCTAAGCAATTTCGGAGGCACCCATGCGGGATCATATTGTAATCAAAGGCGCGCGGGAGAACAATCTCAAGAACATTGATGTAGAGATTCCGCGTGATGCACTGGTCGTCATGACCGGCTTGTCCGGCTCCGGCAAGTCGAGTCTTGCGTTCGACACCATCTTTGCCGAGGGGCAGCGGCGCTATATGGAGAGTTTGTCTTCTTATGCGCGGCAGTTTCTCGGCCAGATGGACAAGCCCGACGTCGACTCCATCGACGGCATGAGTCCGGCCATCTCCATCGACCAGAAGACCACCAGCAAAAATCCGCGTTCGACCGTCGGCACGGTCACGGAGATCTACGACTATCTGCGTCTGCTGTGGGCGCGTGTCGGCGTGCCGCATTGCCCGAAGTGCGGCAAGGAGATCCGCCGCCAGACGGTCGACCAGATCGTCGATCAAATCGCGGCGCTGCCGCAGGCGACGCGCGTGCAGATCCTTGCGCCGGTCATCCGCGCGCGCAAGGGCGAGCACCAGAAGGTGTTCGACGACGCCCGCCGCGGCGGGTATGTGCGCGTGCGCGTGGACGGCAGCATCTATGACCTCACGGAGACGATCACGCTCGATAAAAACCGCAAGCACAATATTGAGATCGTGGTCGACCGCGTCGTCATCCGCCCTGACCAGAACCGCCGCCTGACCGACGCCGTCGAGATCGCGTCCGCGCTCTCCGGCGGCCTCGTGCTGGCGGACATCCCGGAGGAGAAGCGCGAGATCCTCTTCTCGCAGAACTACGCCTGCGACGACTGCGGCATCTCGATCGAGGAGCTCACGCCGCGGATGTTCTCGTTCAACAGCCCCTACGGTGCGTGCCCGACCTGCGGCGGCCTCGGCACGCGGCTGCGCATCGACCCGGCGCTCATCATTCCGGATCTGTCGAAGTCCATCCTCGACGGCGGTATCACCGCGAGCGGCTGGAACGGCGTCAAGGATGAGAGCATCAGCCGGATGTATTACGACGCGCTGGCGGAAAAATATCACTTTGACCTTGCAACGCCCATCGGCGACCTGCCGGAGCACGTGCGCGAGATCCTGCTTTACGGAACGGGGGACGAGGAGCTTACCCTGCACTACGACACAAATCGCGGCAGCGGCGTGCTGCGCCGCCCGTTTGAGGGCATCGTCTGCAACCTTGAGCGCCGCTATCAGGAGACGCAGAGCGATGCCATGCGGGCATCGCTTGAGGACTGCATGGCGGAGACGGCCTGCCCGGACTGCCACGGTGCGCGTCTGCGGCCGGAGGTGCTGGCCGTCACGGTCGGCGGGCTGAATATATCCGAATTTACGGCGCTGCCGATCACGGAGGAGCTGGCGTTTCTTGACCGGCTCGCGCTCAGTGAGAAAGACGCACAGATCGCCGACAGCATTTTGCGCGAGGTGCGCTCGCGGCTGCATTTTCTGCAGAGCGTCGGCTTGCAGTATCTGACGCTCGCGCGCTCGGCGGCAACGCTCTCCGGCGGCGAGAGCCAGCGCATCCGGCTCGCCACGCAGATCGGCTCGTCGCTCATGGGCGTGCTGTATATTCTGGATGAGCCGTCCATCGGTCTGCACCAGCGCGACAATGAAAAGCTGCTGGCCACGCTGCGCGAGCTGCGTGACCTCGGCAACACGCTCATCGTCGTCGAGCACGACGAGGACACCATGCGTGCGGCAGACTATCTCATCGACATCGGCCCGGGCGCGGGCGTGCACGGCGGGGAAGTGGTCTGCGCCGGTACGCCGGAGGAGGTCGCGCGCTGCGAGCGCTCCATCACCGGGCAGTATCTGTCCGGCAAAAAGAAGATCCCCGTGCCCGCGCAGCGCCGCACCGGAAACGGTCACGCGCTCGTGATCCGCGGCGCGAGCGAGCATAACCTCAAGCACGTGGATGTGCAGATCCCGCTCGGCGTCATGACGTGTGTGACCGGTGTGTCCGGCAGCGGCAAGTCCTCACTCGTCAACGAGGTACTGTATAAAACGCTTGCGGGCAGGCTCAACCATGCGAAGCTCCGCCCCGGCAAATGCGACGGCATCGACGGTGTGGAGTATCTGGACAAGATCATCAATATCGACCAGAGCCCCATCGGCCGCACGCCGCGCTCCAACCCTGCGACGTATACCGGGCTGTTTGACGATATCCGCAGCCTTTTCGCCTCCACGCAGGACGCAAAGCTGCGCGGCTACAGCGCCGGGCGCTTCTCGTTCAACATTCGCGGCGGCCGCTGCGAGGCCTGCTCCGGCGACGGCCTGCTGAAGATCGAGATGAACTTCCTGCCGGATGTTTACGTCCCGTGCGAGGTCTGCAAGGGCAAACGCTACAACCGCGAGACGCTCGAGGTGCACTATAAGGGCAAGAACATTGCCGAGGTGCTGGACATGACCGTCGAAGAGGCGCTCGCATTTTTCCAGAACCAGCCGAAGATCCGCGACCGGCTGCAAACGCTCATGGATGTCGGCCTCGGCTATGTCAGGCTCGGTCAGCCGTCCACAACGCTCTCCGGCGGCGAGGCGCAGCGCATCAAGCTTGCGACGGAGCTCTCCAAGCGCAGTACCGGCCGGACGATCTACGTGCTCGATGAGCCCACGACCGGTCTGCATGTGGCGGACGTCGCGCGCCTGATCGATATTCTCGATCGTCTGACGGACGCGGGCAACACGGTGCTCGTCATTGAGCACAACCTGCACGTCATCAAGGTGGCCGACCACATCATCGACCTCGGTCCGGAAGGCGGCGACGCGGGCGGCAGCATCGTCTTTACCGGCACGCCGGAGGACTGTGCGCGCTGCACAGAGAGCTATACCGGTCAATTCCTGAAAAAAGAACTCGAAGGTTAACGGTCAAGCCCCTTTCTCATAGGCTGAAAGGAGAGGGGGGCGGTGAAGATGTTCATTCAGATCACCTTGTGTGCGCTGCTGATCCTGGGCTTTGCGTGGCTGCTGCGGATGCTCGGCTGCACACTGCTCACGCCGGTGCGCTCGAGCCGGGACGCACGGCTCACGCTCGTCATACGGGCGCGCGGGGACGCACCGGAGCTCGAACAGCTTCTGCGCGGCATTCGCTGGCTGCGCGAGGGCGGAACGCTCGTGGCGGATGTTCTGCTCATCGACTGCGGCCTGACCGACGCTGCACGCGCGCTCTGCGAGCGCGCGGCGCGGCGGTGCGAAGATCTGAAACTGTGCAATACAGAGGAAATTTGCCAATGGATGCAAACGTCAACCCAATAGAATTATGCGGGACCGTTGCGGCGGTCATTTATCAAAACGAGGAAAACGGCTACACCGTGCTCAAGCTCGACGTGGACGACGGCAGCCAGACCATGGTCGTCGGCTGCATTCCGTATGCCGTGCCGGGTGAGTCCATGATCGTCAGCGGCAGCTGGATGACGCATCCGGCGCACGGTCAGCAGTTCAAGGCCGACTTTGCCGAGCGCACCATGCCGGAGACTGCGGACGCGATCTATGCCTACCTTGCCGGACGCGCCGTGCGCGGCATCGGCCCGGCGACGGCGTCGCTGATGGTGTCGCGCTTTGGTGCGGACACGCTCAACGTGCTCGAATACGAGCCGGAAAAGCTCTGCACGATCAAGGGCATCAGTCTCTCCAAGGCCAAGGCCATGTCGGCAAATTTCCGCCGTCAGGCCGGTATGCGCCGCCTGATCGAGTTTCTGGCCTCGGCGAACATCCGCCCGGTCATTGCCCTGCGGATGTACCAGTATTACGGGGACGATGCGCTCCAGCTCGTGCAGGACAACCCCTACATACTCGTTTCGGATGCCATCGGCGCCTCGTTTCAGGAGGCGGACGCACTGGCGCTCGGCCACGGCTTTGACGATCAGAGCGCGGAGCGTGTCGCCGCGGCGACGCTGTACGAGCTTGCCTACAACGCCGTGCGCGGGCACTGCTTTATCTCCTACCGCAATCTGCTCGCAGCTACGTCGCAGCTCAGCGGTGTGCCGGACGAGCTGGTCGCCGAGAGCGTGGATGCGCTCGTGCAGAGCGGCGCACTCGTGCGCGAGCGGGTCGCCGGGTGTGACGGATGCTATCTCGCGCGCCTGCATGAGGCGGAGGCCTACACGGCCGAGCGCCTGCTTGCCATGACGCAGACGGAATACCGCCGTATGCCGGACACCGACAAGATCGCCGCGCGCATAGAAGCGCAGCTCGGTTTGACCTTTGCCGACCAGCAAAAGGAGACGCTGCGCCTCGCCTGCCAGCATCAGGTCATCGCCATCACCGGCGGCCCCGGCACAGGCAAGACGACGTCCATACGCGCGATCCTCGCGCTCTTTGACGCGCTTAAGCTCGACACGCAGCTTGCCGCCCCGACCGGGCGCGCCGCCAAGCGCATGAGCGAGCTGACCGGGCAGAGCGCGCAGACGATCCACCGTCTGCTCGAGGCCGGTATGAGCGATGACCATCAGGATATCACCTTCCGGCGCGACGAGGATGACCCGCTTGCGTGCGATGCCGTCATTCTTGACGAATGCTCCATGGTGGACATTTCGCTCATGTGCGCGCTGCTGCGCGCCATGCGCCCGGAGTGCCGGCTCATCCTCGTGGGAGACGCTGACCAGCTTCCGTCCGTCGGACCGGGCAACGTCTTTTCGGATATCATCCGCAGCGGCGTCGTGCCGACCGTGCGCCTGACGGAGATCTTCCGCCAGGCCGCCGGCAGCAGCATCGTCTCCTACGCGCACGCGATCAACCGCGGCGAGCACCCGCCGCTTTCGCAAAACAGCGGGGACTTCTTCTTCCTCCGGCGTGCGGATGCGCAGAAGGCCGCCGACACGGTCGTTGAGCTGTGCCGGACACGGCTGCCGAACAATATGAAGATCCCGCCGTCCGACATTCAGGTGCTCACGCCGACGCGCAAGTATGACACCGGCATGGCGGCACTGAATGTGCGCCTGCAGGCGGCGCTCAACCCGCCGTCGCCAGAGAAGAAGGAGCGGCGCTTCGGCGAAATTATCTTCCGCGAGGGCGACCGCGTCATGCAGATCCGCAATGACTATGACATCGTGCTCAAAAATCCGGACGGTACGACCGCCGGAACGGGCGTCTATAACGGCGACGTCGGTCAGATCACGGCCATCGACCCGCAGACGGAGACGCTCGCCGTGTGCTACGACGGCAAGACCGCGACTTACGGCTTCGAGATGCTCAACGAGCTCGAGCACGCATGGGTCATGACGGTGCACAAATCGCAGGGCAGCGAGTACCGCGCGGTTGTGCTCTGCATCGGCAAGGCCGGTCCCATGCTGCTCACACGCAGCGTACTCTACACGGCCATCACGCGCGCCAAGTCCCTGCTCATCATCGTCGGGGACGAGAGCGCGGCCTATCACATGATCGACAACCAGACGCAGACCCGCCGCTACAGCGGTCTGCGCGCCCGGCTCTGCGGGGAGTGCGGTGCGGTATGAAGGTGGTCACATTCCTGCTCGACCTGCTCTATCCGCCGCGGTGCGCGTTCTGCCATGATTTTCTCGAGACGAGCGGTGACGGCCTCTGCGCACACTGCAGGACCGGCCTGCCGTTTGTGCAAAACGGCGGACGGCAGCGCTTTTCGTTCGTCCGCGCGTGCGTCTCGCCGCTCAATTATGAGGGCGATGTGCGTGCGTCGCTCCTGCGCTACAAATTCGGCGGCGCGACCGGGTATGCCAAGGTCTACGGCCGCCTCGTCGCCGACACGGTGCGCACGGAGCTGGCGGGGGAGTATGACCTCATCACGTGGGTGCCGCTGAGTCGCAGGAGACTGCGCGAGCGCGGGTATGATCAGGCGTATCTGCTGGCGCGTTCGACGGCGAAGGAGCTTGGGCTTCCGCTCACGCCGACGCTGCATAAGCAGCGCAACACGCAGCCACAGTCCGGCACGGGCGACGCTGCCAAACGCCGCGCGAACATCGCCGGTGCGTACCGCATGAAGCGGAGCGCGGACGTGACCGGAAAGCGCATCCTGCTCATGGACGACATCGTCACGACCGGCGCCACGCTCTCCGAGTGCGCGCGGGTGCTCGGCAAGGCGGGCGCGGAGCAGGTGGTGTGCGCCACGGTCGCGCGCTCCGCTGACTAAAACAGCCGCCAGACGGCTACGATCAACTATAACATCCGCAGCGCGGATGATACGGGAGTTTTGCTTTATGATGATTTTTGAAAGGGACATTGCCATCGACCTCGGCACGACCAACATCCGCGTGTTCGTGCGCGGCAAGGGCATCATGCTGCGTGAGCCGTCCATCGTGGCGGTCGATAAGTACACCGGCCGTATGCTCAAGGTCGGTCAGGATGCGCAGAAGATGCTCGGCCGCACGCCGGCGAACATCGTGGCCATCCATCCGATCAGCGCGGGCGTCATCTCGGACTATGACATGACGGCGCTCATGCTCAAGGAGCTGCTCTCGCGCGTGACGTCGTTCAGCCTCTTCAAGCCGCGCGTGCTCGTCACCGTGCCGAGCAGCGTGACTGGCGTGGAGGAGCGCAACGTCATCGACGCCGTCATCGAGGCCGGAGCGCGCAAGGTGTATCTGGTCGAGTCCGCCGTGGCGACGGCGGCCGGCGCGGGCGCCGACCTCTCCAAGCCGGACGGTCACCTGGTCATCGACATCGGCGGCGGCACGACGGAGGTCGCGGTCGTCTCTCTCGGCGGCGTGGTCGAGAGCGAGTCGATCAAGACCGCCGGTGACGCTTTTGACGAGGCGATCGTGCGCTATGTGCGCCGCAAGCACAACATTCTCATCGGCAAGCGCACGGCGGAGGAGCTCAAGATCGGCATCGCGTGCCTTGTGCCGCGCGCCGAGGTGGGCATTCAGGAGGTCAAGGGCCGCTGCCTGACGACCGGACTGCCAAAGTCTGTGAAGATCAGCTCGGTCGAGCTTGTCGAGGCCATTGCCGAGCCCGCGCGCGACATTCTCGAGACCATCCACATGGTGCTCGAGCGCACGCCGCCGGAGCTCGTTTCGGACATCGCGCAAAACGGCATCGTCATGGCCGGCGGCGGCAGCCTGATCTACGGCTTTGACCAGCTCGTCGAGAAGGACACCGGCATCCGCACGACCGTCGTGGACGATGCGCTCTCGTGCGCGGCGTTCGGCAGCGGCAAGATGCTCATGAACCTCAACGATATGCCTGAGGGCATGGTCAACCTTGCGCGCAAGCGCCAGATGAAGGCATAAACACAAAGGCCGGGCATCCCCGGCCTTTTTCTGCTATGTATTATCACACTTTGAACGAGGAGCTGCGCCGCCGCTTCGGCTGCAAGGTCTATAAGCTCGCGCTCGACGGCGGCTTTACCTGTCCGAACCGGGACGGGGCCATCGATACGCGCGGCTGCATTTTCTGTGCCGGGGACGGTTCCGGCGCCTTTGCCGCCGACCGTGCACTGGACATTCCGCAGCAGATCGAGGCGGCCAAGGCGCGCGTCCGCGCCAAAAACGGCGGCGGCAAGTACATCGCCTATTTTCAGAACTTCACGAACACCTACGGCAGCCTTGCACGCATGGAGGCGCTGTTCACGCAGGCGCTCGCGCCGGAGGATGTGGTCGCGCTCTCGGTCGCCACGCGGCCGGACTGTCTGCCGGATGAAACCGTTACGCTCCTGCGGCGGCTGAACGCCGAAAAGCCAGTCTGGGTCGAGCTCGGTCTGCAAACCATCCATCCGCGCAGCGCGGCCTATATCCGCCGCGGCTACGACCTGCCGGTGTTCGACGATGCAGTCCGCCGTCTCCGCGCCGCCGGACTCGAGGTCATCGTGCATCAGATCCTCGGCATCCCCGGCGAGACGGATGCGCAGATGGCGCAGACCGCGCGCTATATCGGGCAGTGCGGGGCGCAGGGCATCAAGCTGCACCTGCTGCACGTGCTGCGCGGCACGGATCTGGCAGAGGATTATGCTGCCGGGAAGTTCGAGGTGCTCACGCCGGAGCACTATATCGACCTGCTCGAGCAGTGTCTGCGCGTCCTCCCGCCGGAGACGGTCATCCACCGTCTGACCGGCGACGGCGCCAAGCGCGACCTCATCGCGCCGCTCTGGAGCGCAGACAAAAAGCGCGTGCTCAATGCGATCCACGCCGCTTTCGCGCGCGACGATCTTACACAGGGTTCTGCGCTGTAGCGGGGTTCTCCGCTGCGCCTGCGCAGGACCCGTTTTTGGCAGTTGTGCCCAAATACAGCAGTGTGTTCCTAAAAAAATTATACGAAAATTTGTGCAAAAAAGCAGTTAAGGTATTGAAACGTCGCAATTTCTATAGTAATATAAGAACAGTATGTCGTGCTGCGCCCATTTTGCGGCACGATGGCCCCAAAACGGCAGGAAAAAAGGTATCGAAAGGAATGACAAGAATGAACCAGGCACGGAAAAGAACGACAATGCAAAAAGTGCTTTCCATGATTCTTGTACTGGTCATGCTGCTGAGCCTGATGTCCATGTCAGCGTTCACGATGGCAACGAACGAGACAGGAGCGAGCAGCTCGGCACGAAATGATTTCATGCGCGTTTTCCATTTGGATTGCGGCAGAAAGTATTTCAGCGTCGCTGAGATCAAGTCGTTGATCGACACGGCTTCCGCGGCGAACTATACGCACATAGAACTGGCGGTCGGCAACGACAGCCTGCGTTTCCTGCTGGACGATATGTCTGTCACGGTTGATGGGAAGACCTATGCCAGTGATGACGTGAAGACGCAGATCCATAACGGCAACGTGAAGTATTACGATGCGGGCAGCGTGAATGAGCTCTCGCAGTCTGATATGGACGCGATCATTGCCTATGCGCAGAGCAAGAACATCTCCATCATCCCGCTGATCAACACGCCGGGTCACATGGATGCGATCCTGAGCGCGGCGACCTCTCTGACGGGGGTGAACTGCTCCGCCTACGACTCTGTCCGCACGATCGACGTGGCGAATACCACTGCCGTTGCGTTCACGCAGGCGCTCCTGCAGAAGTACATCAATTACTTCGCCGGCAAGGGCTGCGGCTACTTCAATATGGGCGCGGACGAGTATGCCAATGACAAGACCGACGGTTTTGCAGCGCTGATCAAGGATAAAAAGTATGGCAACTTTGTCAGCTATGTCAATGCGGTCGCCGCGCAGATCGTTGCGGCCGGCATGACGCCTATCGCGTTTAACGACGGCATTTACTATAACAGCAACACAAGCGGCGGCGAATTTTCCAAGGACATCGTCGTCAGCTATTGGACGACCGGCTGGGGTGGCTACACCCCGGCACCTGCAAGCTTTATTGCAGATAAGGGTCACAAGATCCTCAATACCAATGATGCATGATATTATGTGCTTGCTGATAAAGTCACAGCATACACGTATAAACATGCCCAAAACGGCGTGGCAACTACGCCTGTCACCTCTGTGCGCGGCGATAAGAGCGGCAGCGTGACGCCGATCGGCGCGATGATCTGCTTCTGGTGCGACGATCCGAGTCCGGAATATAGCGCCAACGAACAGGGCTATGTCAAGGGACTCATGCAGACTTTGTCAAACAGCAACAGCGACTACTTTACGCCTGTTGTGCCTCAGGTCGAGACCGCTCACCACGATCAGGGTCTGACTTTGGGTAATTCCACGATTCTGCGTCTTTCCACCGGCCTGAATGCAGTGTGGTCGGTCAGCGATGCGAGCGTTCTGTCTCTCGGCAGCGTGACGAGAAGCGCCGCAAGCACCGTGACCGGAAACCGCGTGACGGTCAACGCCCTCTCGAGAGGAACTGCGACGGTCACCGCCAAAACCGATAACGGCCAGTCCTATTCCATGGATCTCACGGTCGCTGGCGAGGGCGACGTGCAGGTTGACCTTACCGTCGGCGAAACGTGGTCTACGACCGTTCTCCGTAAGGATCTGAGCAATCAGTCCAATATTAACAATTCTACGGCAAAAGTCGATATTGTCTGCAAGCAGCAGCGCTTTGGCGAGTTCGCGACGAGCATGACTGAGGGCACGGCATATTACATCGTAAACAGCGAGGGAAAATATCTGGATGCCAACGCCGAATGGGTGGATGATGCTGACAATGCTGCTCAGTGGGCATGGGTTTATAATAGTAGTATTTTTCATAGAGCTTATTATCTGGACCTCAATCCCAAAGGCAGTGAGACGTGGCTGTACTGTGATGATGGGCACTGGACAATCCAGAGTGGTCGGCTCAACACTAAATGCTCATATTTCGATGGCCTTACCGACGGCAAGCTCGTCAGCAAAGATGGCGACGTCCTCGGCACGCCCATTACGGTTGGAAAAGACCCCATCGACGTCAGCACGATCACCATTACCGGCCGCAATGTCGGAACGACGGATGTTCAGATTGATGGAACATGGTATCACATCGTAGTCAACGACAACCTGCCTTCTGATCCGCTCACGGCGAATTCGCTCACCCTTGAGTACATGATCACGACCTGCCATGTGCATGATTACAACAGCAACAGTGACAGATATGAGATCACGAGCGCAGAGGCATCGAATGCGGCTGGCGTTGATGTATCGACGCTTGCGCCTGCAAATGGCTATTTCCGCAAAAACAATTCGAGTAGCAACCCCAAAATGGATGCCACCTATTGGCAGACCATGCGCCTGGATAAGTACCATAAACAGGCTGCTTCCGGCTGGGGAGACAGCACCGGTGACGGTACGACGCTGACCAATGTCCGCTACTATACCAACAGCGCGAATAAGGGCGCGTGGCAGTATCAGACTGCGGACGGTATCTGGCACTATTTCCGCTCCGGCGATCAGCTGGTCGCATATTACCTGCAGAAGACGGAAGTCACAAAGGACGTCACCACGTATACCAAGGACTGGGGCGTTGGAATCCCCTCCGATGGCAATGGAAGTAATGGTCAGGTAGCGCTGACGTTTGCGGTCGTCTATCCTGACAACACGGTGCTGCCTTCGAAGGAAAATATGTATCCGGGCTCCACGACGATTTATAACTATGAGAAAACAGGTCGTGACATTGGCATCATCATGCCGAAAGAGAACGAGTACTATACGATCTCGAAAATCACGGTAACCGATGGTGTGCGTACCAGACAGGATGACGACAATAAATGGTACAAAAATGACAGCATCAACTGGAATATGAAAACGACGCAGGCCGGCGGCATTTGGTATGATGAGACCGTGGTTTGGGACGCAAGCTATGGCACAGAACCTATTGTCAACGGCAAGATTAGCAACATCAAGTGGCCTGCAAAAAATACAGGCAAGCTCGTGCTGATCTACCTGAGCGCGGTGGAACTCGAAACCAACCTGAACGTCACCTATTGGGATGACGATGCCGACACCCAGATCTATAAGTATCAGATCGTGGCAAAGCATCAGGCAACCGATCCTGAGCCGAACTACAAGACTGCGCTCATGGACGGCAAGTCCTGCATCGGCGAAGCCGGTCCGTGGATGGGCAAGACTGCCGAGGATAACGGCTATCTGCCGGACAGCGCCTATGTGGTCAATGCTTCCGGTAACCAGCAGACCATCAGTAAGGACATTAAGCAGCTTGACGGTGTGACCGGCAACTACAAGAGCGGCATTTATGAGTACCGCTGGGCTGAGATTTCCGAAGACGGCAAGACGCTCATGCTGCACTATGACCGCAAGGACTTGAAGGCCAAGACCTATGTCGTTGACTTCGGTCTGCCGGTGACGATTCCGGTGAGCGCATTCGGCATTGAGGATGCCAGCACGATCGCGCAGATGTCACTGCTTGCCGGTGAGCAGACGCTTGAGAATACGGGCAAGTACGGCACTGCGAAGATCAACAGCGACGATAAGACGGTGACGTATACGCTCCACAATACGCTTGACAGCACGGCGGCGATCTCGCTCTTTGTCAAGTTTACGAATGATCCGGCTGAGCAGCCGACGGTCTTCTCCGTCAACATCATCCCCGCGACGAGCGTCTACTATGAGGACAGCTTCGCCACGTTTACGAATGCCGATGGCACGAACGTTGTCAATAAGAACCAGAAAAACGGCTACTGGACGACCGTCGGCGAGCAGGATACGACGAAGCAGCAGGTCTTTGAGCAGCTCAAGAGCGAGAACAGCAACGTCTACGGTTATGACCCTGCCTATGCCAACTGCAGCACCTTCTCCATGGGCAGCGCCACCAAGGTCACGGTCGATGCCAACACCAGTAAGCTCGGTCAGGTGCCCGCTGCGACCTTCACCTTCAAGGGCACTGGCTTTGATGTCATCTCCCTGACCAGCAACACCTCCGGCACGGTCATGTACACCGTGACGAATTCCAAGGGAGAAAAAGTGAAGGTCGGCCCGTGCGACACGTACTACGGCTACAATGGCGATGCCGCCGGTGTGACGACTGACAGCGCGAAGGCGCTCTACCAGATCCCGGTGATCAAGGTCTCCGGTCTGGATTATGACACGTATACCGTCAAGATCGAGGTCGGCTACGGTGAGTTCTACGATCACACGGGCAATGATTCCTACAGCTTCTGGCTCGATGCCATCCGCGTCTATGACCCCATGGGCAAGAATAAGGATGTCTACGCGCAGGACGGCGAGGGCTACCCGCAGTACATCAAGCTGCACGACGCGCTGGTGGCTGATAATGTAAAGACAACTCTCTTCATCGACGGCGCTGCAGCAGCGGACATCACCGCCTATAAGAACTACGGCCCGAACAACGAGGTCTATCTGGCCACCGGTCAGGCAATCACGTTTACCGTCCCGGGTGACGACAACATTGCAAGCGTCCAGATCGGCGCAAAAGCTCCCAGTGGTATGGCCGCGATGATGGTTGTTGGCACGGATGGTCAGCAAATCAGCACCGCCACCGAGATGTACTACGAGATCGGCGCTTCCGGCGGCAGCTTCACGATCACCAACACGGGTGACGGCATCCTGTCCCTGACGAACCTGAAGATCACCTTTAAGGACAAACCGGCCAGCGCAGCTGCACTGAGCGCGCCGACCGCTGAGGAGCAGGACGCTGCGGTCATGTGTGTGCGCGCGCTGTTTGCCGCGCCCGAGCAGACCTTTGAGCCTGAGCACTTCACGGCCAAGTGGAGCCGCAACGTCCATAAGGGCGGCAAGGCGACGCTGACGGTCAAGACGTCTGCGGATGTTGAGGCGATCCATGTCGACGATGTGACGATCGACAGCTACAAGGTTCGCACCGAGCGCAGCGGTTGGGGCTCTTCCGCGAAGAAGGTGACCTACCACGTGTTCACCTATACCGTGACGGCGAAGGCAACGGCGGACTACACCGTCTGCGCCATCAATGCCGACGGTGTTGCGAGTGACCCGATCACCGCAAAGCTGACGGTGCGTCCGTCCATCCGTGACTGGTGGCACGATATTTTCGGCAAGTGGCAGCACTAAGAGAGGAGTGATCGAACGTATGAAGAAAACCTATGTGAAACCCGAAGTCTACTTCGAGAGCTTTGAACTGAGTGCCAGCATCGCAGATAACTGCGGCAAGCCGCTCAACCTCAACCAGGATACCTGCAGAGATATCTTCGGCGATTATCGTAACAATGTGTTCTCTCAGGGGAACTGCGTGATCAACCCGGATCAGCTTGGATTCTGCTACCATGTTCCGTTGGAGGGGTCGAAACTGTTCGCCTCCTGACACAAGCTTACACAAGGAAATGCCCTGCCCGATTGGGCAGGGCATTTTTTCAAGAATCGGACGCCGCGCGATGAAGCGCGCAGCAAAGGAGCAAAACTATGAATAAATTCAGGACACGCGGTGTGCGCGCGCTGCTGCTCACGCTTGCCGCGGCGCTGCTGCTCGCGTGCACGGGCTGCGGGAAAAAGCCCGCCAAGCCGGATGAATACGGTCTTGCGGCGGAGAAATCAAAGCTGGACGGCACGGATATCGGCAACGGTCTGCAGCTTGTCAGCGCCGGTCGCTATGCGGGGCTGTTTGTCGAGGATGGGTCTGACAAGACGGTGTCGGACGTATTTTGCATCCGCGTGAAAAACACCGGCAGCAGCGACGTGCAGTATGCGCACATTACGCTCACGCGCGGTAGTGAGTGTTATGAGTTTGATATCAGCACGCTCCCGGCCGGGCAGACGCTTCAGGCGCTGGAGCTCGGCGCGCAGACTATGCCTGAGAAGCCGGAGGAGCTGACAGTGACCGTGACAGCCTACGCCGCGTTCGCAGAGCCGCTGTCCATGCACGATGATCTGTTCACCGTCACGACGAGCGACAACACCATCACCGTGACCAACAACTCCGGCGCTGCCGCCGCGCAGGTCTATGTCTACTATAAAAATGTCAGCGGCGATATGCTGCTTGGCGGCATCACGTACCGCGCGGGCGTCAAAGATCTTGCGGCAGGCGAGAGCCAGAGCAGCTATACCAGCCACTTTCACGAAGGCGCGAGTGCGCTGCTGTTTGTGACCTATGTACCGTGAGCTTTATCGCTTCGGCGGCGTGACCTTCGCGTTGGAGTCCGATGCACCGCTCGAACGCTCGCCGGTGTGCGAAGCGTTTCGTGTGCCGGACGGCGTGCCTGATCACACGATTTGCCTGCGGTTCAGCGATGCGCTGCCCACACCGCCGGCAGACGCGCTGCGGCGCAATGATGTGTTTCGCTGGCAAGCGGGCGCGCAGCGGCATCTTCTGCAATGGGTCAGTGCACCGGGGGATATTCCGCACTTTACCTATGCCGTGACAAACGGTGCGCACACCGATGTGGCCTTTGCGTGCGCTTATCGCACCGGCGCGTCGGTCAGCACGGTGCTGGAGGCTGCTGGGCTGTTTGACGTGTTTGCCGCGCGCGGGATGCTCGTGCTGCACAGCGCGTACATCGTGACACGCACGGGCGAGGCCATCCTGTTTTCTGGACCGAGCGGCATCGGTAAGAGCACACAGGCCGCGCTCTGGCAGCGCTGCGCCGGGGCGCGTGTCGTCAACGGCGACCGCGCACTTGTGGACGTGGGCAAAAAGACCGCGAACGGCATTTTCTATGCGGGTACGTCGGGCATATCCGAAAATGTAACGGCGCCGGTCCGGGCGATCGTCCTGCTCGGGCAGGGCAGTGAAAACCGCGTGTTTGTCCCGAGCCCGCAGGCGGCGTTTGCGGGTGTGCTCAGCCAGTGCGCGTATTACGAATGGGACGTGTCCTCGGCGGAACAAATGACCGAATGCGTGGCGCGGCTCGTCTCCGACGTGCCGGTGCTGCGCATGGACTGCTTGCCGGACGCCACGGCGGTCGAAACCCTGCGGGGCAAATTGGGAGGTATCTGATATGGAACAGATGAGCACCGAGCCACGGCTGTCGGCTTATCTCCACGCGCGTGCCTGCGCAAAGGGCATCCCGCTTGCGGGAAACTTTGAGCTCACGGCGCGCTGCAACTTCAACTGCCGCATGTGTTACGTGCACCTCACGCCCGAGGAACAGCGGCGGCGCGGGGCGGAGCTCACCGCGGACGAGTGGCTCGCCATCGCGGAGCAGGCACGCAGCCAGGGGATGCTGTTTTTGCTGCTGACCGGCGGAGAGCCGCTTATTCGCGCGGATTTCTGCTATCTGCTTACCGAGCTCAAGAAGATGGGGCTCATGGTGTCCATCAACAGCAACGCATCGCTCATCGACGATGACTGGCTGGATTTCTTCCGGCATGAGCCGCCGTCGCGCATGAACATCACGCTTTATGGCGGCTGCAATGAGACATATGAACGGCTGTGCGGCCGGCCGATGTATGACCGCGTCGTGCACAATATCCGCGCGCTCAAGGCGCTCGGCATCGGCGTGAAGCTCAACGCCTCCATGACGCCGTACAATGTCGATGATATGGACGCGATCTATGCCATAGCGACCGAGCTCGGCACACCGGTGCAGATGGCGTCGTACATGTTCCCGCCCGTGCGCCGCGACGAGCACGCGACCGGCAGCAACGATCGTTTTACCTTTCAGGAGGCTGCCGCCTGCAGCGTGCGCTGGGACCGGCTGCGGTTTTCGGACGAGATGTTCTGCCAGCGCGCCGAGGCGATGCGCGCCGGTATCCGCGCGCCGGAGAGCGAAGTGTGCGACGGGACGCCGGGGGAGAAGATGGCCTGCCGTGCGGGGCGCAGCTCGTTCTGGATCAACTGGCGCGGCGTCATGACGCCGTGCGGCATGATGGTGCAGCCAGATGTCTCCGTGCCGGAGCTCGGCTTTGCGCGCGCATGGGAGGAAACCAAGGCGGCCACGGCGCGCATTCTGCTGCCGCCGGCGTGCACACAGTGCGAATATAAGCACATGTGCCATGCCTGCGCCGCGATGTGCGTGACCGAGACGGGCGCGTTTGACGGAAGGCCGGAATATGTCTGCGCCATGACGAAGGCTACTGCCGCGCTGACGCAGAGCGCGTATGAAAGGATGAAAAACACATGAAGCTCAAAGCACAGCTTGTCAAGCGGGAGATCGCGGGCGACACGATCCTCGTGCCGGTCGGCGAGACGACGACGAAGCTCCAAGGACTGCTCACGATCAACGAGACCGGCGCCGCCATATGGGACGCGCTGCCGGAGGCCGAGAATGAGGAGGCGATCGTCGAGCGACTCTATGAGGCGTTTGACGTCGAGCGTGACGTGCTCAGGCAGGACGTCCATGCTTTCGTCGCAAAGCTCCGCGAGCTGGACATCCTCTAAACCCCAATAGAATGAAAAAAGCGAAGTGGAAACCACTTCGCTTTTCTTTTCGCAATCTGTAATTTTGTATTGTAATTGTATTATGTCCGGCGCTTTTTGAACACGCTCCATATCCGGACAATGGGATGCCGCAGCGGAATGACCCACAGCCACGGCCCGCGAAAGAGCTCCCACAGAAAATCTCCAGGCTGAAGCTGCCGACCCTTTCGGCAGACGGCGGTCGCCCGCGCAAAGACCTGCTGCGGCAGGATGCCGGCCTCGGTCTCGGTCTGCGCATCGCCAAGGATGTCGAGACTGCCGTCGCGGTGCACGCGGCGGATCCTGTGCATGACAAACTGGCCGCTCGCGCGCTCGTAAAACACGATGTCGCCGCGGCGCAGGGGCGTGTCCGGCCTGGAAAAGAACACGGTGTCGCGCCCGCCTGCCAGAAAGGGCGACATACTGCTGCCGGCGACGGGCACGCTGACGCTGTGCCCCTGCTCGGTGAGCGAGCGCAGCGCGGTCATATATGCTTTGGTATCCACCTGTTTCATCGCGCTTCGTCCTGCATTCTTTCCGGGAATTTATCGATCCCCGCGCGATGCGCGGAGATCGGTTTGAGACATCAGATCTTGCTGTTGAGCCACTCGAGGACGTCGGCATACACCTCGTCTTTGTTGAGCTCGTTGAGCATCTCGTGGCGGCCGTCCTTGTAGAGCTTGAGCTTCACGTCCTTGCAGCCGGTTTTCAGGAAGCGCTCGTAGACCTTTTTGACCGCCTCGCCGTAGTTGCCGACGGGGTCGCCGTCACCGGCCATGAAGTAGACCGGGGTGGACTTATCCATCTTGTTGAGATTTTCCGTCTTCCAGATGTACTGCAGGCCGCCCATCATGTCGTGGAACATGCCGGCAGTCGCCATCGCACCGCAGAGCGGGTCGGCAATGTAGGCGTCCACGACCGCCTCGTCACGGGTGAGCCAGTCGAGCTTTGTGCGCACGTGGTCATACTTCTTGTTATAGCTGCCGAAGGCAAGCTTGTCGAGCGTGGGGCTGTGATACATGGGGCCGTTGTCGATCATCTCGAGCTTTGCCATGAGCTTACCGGCGGCGATGACTGCGCCCGGGTTCTGGCCGGTGCCGCTGATGATGACGCCCTTGAGCCCCTCGGGGTGGTCAATGATATAGGTGCGGGTCAGGAAGCTGCCCATGCTGTGGCCGAACAGGAAGTAGGGTACGCCGGGGTATTTGGCGGCGGTGAGCTTGTGGAGCGTGTCCATATCGCTCACGACATCGTTCCAGCCGTCCTTTTCTGCGAAAAAGCACAGCTCCTGTTCGTTTTCTGCGGTCTTACCATGGCCAAGGTGGTCATTCGCGACGACGACGAAACCGTTTTCTGCGAGAAACTCCATAAACGGAGCGTAACGGTAGATATGCTCGGCGACGCCATGCGCGATCTGCAGGACGGCGCGCACTTCGCCGTCGGGCGTGCACTCTCTGGCAAATACGTTGTGTTTCCCATCAGTGGACAAAAACCTAAAATCATGAAAAGATGGCATAGCAATACTCCTTATTGTGTGATATACTAAAAGCTATCTGAATTGTATTCCAATTGGCGAAATTCGTCAAGTCTACGGAGGTTATTTTCATTATGAACGGCTACATCATTGCACTTGATCAGGGTACAACCAGTTCCCGCTCGATTATCTTCGATAGTAAGGGAAACATCGTATCTCTGGCGCAGTATCCATTCACGCAGATCTATCCGAAACCGGGCTGGGTCGAGCATGACCCGATGGTCATCCTCGAGAGCCAGCTGCTCGCCATGAGCGAGGCATTTGAAAAGAGCGGCCTGTCGCCGACAGACATCGCCGGCATCGGCATCACGAACCAGCGCGAGACGACCATCGTCTGGGACAAGCACACCGGCAGACCTGTCTATAATGCAATCGTCTGGCAGTGCCGCCGCACGGCGCCCATCTGCGACCAGCTGATGGCGGACGGACTCGGTGATTACGTGAAGGAGAAGACCGGGCTGCTCATAGACGCTTATTTCTCCGGCACGAAGATCAAGTGGATTCTGGATAACGTTCCGGGTGCAAGAGAGCGCGCCGAGCGCGGCGACCTGCTGTTCGGCAATGTGGACGCGTGGCTCATCTGGAACCTCACCGGCGGCCGCGCGCACGTGTCGGACTATTCCAACTGCTCGCGCACGATGCTGTTTGATATTGACCGCCTGTGCTGGGATGAGAAGCTCTGCGAGCGTCTGGGCATCCCGATGAGCATGCTGCCGACGCCTGTGCCGTCCTCCATGGTGTACGGACGGGTGACGGCGGGGCTGTCCGGTCTGGAGGCGCTCGAGGGCGTGCCCGTCTGCGGCAGCGCCGGCGACCAGGCGGCTGCGCTGCTCGGTCAGGCGTGCATCGAGCCGGGTCAGGCGAAGAACACCTATGGTACGGGCTGCTTCACGCTCATGAACACCGGCAACAAGTCCGTGCGCAGCGTCAGCGGTCTGGTCACGAGTGTTGCGTGGTCCGTTAACGGCGAGACCACCTATGCCCTCGAAGGCAGCGTGTTCAACGCCGGCAGCTCCATTCAGTGGCTGCGCGACGAGCTTGGTATCATCGGCGCGGCGCATGAGTGCGACCTGCTGGCCGAGAGCGTGCCGGATAACGGCGGCGTGTATCTCGTGTCCGCGTTCACCGGTCTTGGCGCACCGCGCTGGGATATGTATGCCCGCGGCGCGATCGTCGGTCTGACGCGCGGCAGCAACAAGGCGCACATCGCCCGCGCGACGCTTGAGGGCATTGCCTATCAGGTCAAGGACCTGCTCGATGCCATGCAGATCGACGCGGAGAGCCCGATCTCCGTCCTGCGCGTGGACGGCGGCGCGTCGGTGAGCTCGTTTTTGATGCAGTTTCAGGCGGATATGCTGCGCGTGCCGATCGACCGGCCGAAGCTGGTCGAGACGACCGCGTTCGGCGCGGCGTTCCTTGCCGGCCTTGCCAGCGGCGTCTGGGAGAGCGTGGACGATATTGCGCTCCTGCGCCAGTCTGACCGTATTTTCAAGCCAGAAATGGATGCCGAGCAGGCAAAGCGGCAGCATGACAACTGGCTGCGCGCCGTCGGCAGAGCGGAAAAATGGAGTCTCGAATGAACCAGAACCTGTTTTTTGCCCCTACGGATATTCTGCTGCCTGAGCGTGCGGATATGCATCGCTGGAGTGTCATTGCCTGCGACCAGTTCACGTCGGACGCCGCCTATTGGCGCGCAGTGCAGGACACGGTCGGCGACGTACCCTCTACGCTGCGGCTGATGCTGCCGGAGTTTTACCTCGGTAAGTGTGACGAAGCGGCGGCGACGCGCGCCATTCAGCAGACGATGCACGCTTATCTGGACAGCGGCGTGTTTCGCACCGTGCCGCACAGCCTTGTGCTCGTGCAGCGTACGCTGCCGGGCGGCGCTGTGCGCTGTGGCATCGTCGGCGCGCTTGATCTTGAGGCGTATGATTACGCGCCCGATTCCGTCACGCCCATCCGTGCAACGGAGGGCACGGTCGCTTCGCGCCTTCCGGCGCGTGTGCGCATCCGTGCGGCGGCGGCGCTGGAAATGCCGCACATCATGGTCTTTTATACAGATCCGGAGGATGCTATTTGCCGCAAGGCGGAGGCGCTTGCGGGTGACACGCTCTATGATTTCGACCTCATGTCCGGCGGCGGGCATATCTGCGGCCGCCGCATTGCCGGAGACGCAGCCGATCGGCTGGCAGCAGCTCTGTGTGCGACCGGCGTCGGAACGGACGGCGAGCACCCCATGCGTTTTGCAATTGCGGACGGCAACCACAGTCTGGCCGCTGCCCGTCAGTGCTGGCTGGAGAAGAAAAAGACGCTCACGCCCGAACAGGCGGCAGTTGACCCCGCGCGCTATGCACTGGTCGAGCTTGTGAACCTGCACAGTCCGGCCGTGACGTTCGAGCCCATCCACCGTGTCCTCTTTGAGACCGATGCGGCGCATTGGCTGGACGCTGCCGAGGCCGCGCTTGCGGCAGCAGACGGCCGCGGCTATGCGGTCACGCTGCTGGCTGGTGCGCAGCGCAGAGACATTCTCGCACGCGGCAGCTCGCTCGGCGAGGCCATTGCTGCGCTGGATGCATTCTGCGCATCGTATATGCAGGCGCATGGCGGCCGGATCGACTATATCCACGGCGATGACGAGGCTGTTGACCTCGCCGCCGGAGACGGCTGCTGCGGCATCCTGATGCCGCGCATGGAAAAAGAGGAGCTCTTCACGTCTGTGCTCCGCTCCGGCCCGTTCCCGAAAAAGAGCTTTTCGATCGGCCTCGGTGCGGACAAGCGCTATTACCTCGAGTGCCGCAAACTCTAATTTGATCTATCCTTTGCTTGAGAGAGGCAGCTTATTGGCTGCCTCTCTTTTTTTGTTCTGTCTTATGCTGCGCATGCATAGGATGTGGCAGGACAAAAGAGGAGGGAGACGGATGATCTTCACAAATCAGGCGCTGGCGCTGTTCCCGCCGTCGCTGGGACAGGCCATCGCGCAGACGCAGCGCGACCGGGACGAGCTCGTGGAGGAGATCTGCTGCCGCATCGGGCGGCCGCCCGTGCTGCTGACGCAGGAAAATGTGTACCCTGCGGCGTGCCGTGCCGTGCTGCCGGACGATCTGGACTATCTGCTCGAGCGCGCAACGCGCGCGTCCGTCTATGCGGCAGCAGACCAGATCCGGCAGGGATACTTACAGACGGCTGGTGGCTGCCGCGTCGGGCTGTGCGGCTGTGCCTATGGACAGGATGCCGGTCAGATCGACGGCATCCGGCAGCTGAGCTCCGTGTCCGTGCGCATCCCGCACGCCGTGCCCGGGTGCGCCGATGCGCTCGTGCCGCAGCTGATGAAGGACGGCTTTTGCAGCACGCTCATTCTCTCACCGCCCGGCGGCGGAAAGACGACGCTGCTGCGCGAGTGCGTGCGCCGGCTGTCCGACCACGGGCTGCGCATTTCGCTTATGGACGAGCGAGGTGAGATTGCGGCGGTGCAAAACCGCACGCCGCAGTTTGACGTCGGCGCGAATACGGACATCATGACCGGGGGACAGAAGGCCGCCTGCTGTATGATGCTGCTGCGCGCCATGCGGCCGGATGTGCTGGCATTTGACGAGATCAGCGCGCCGGAGGACATCGAAGCGATACGTATCGCCGCCGGCTGCGGCGTTGCACTGCTGGCGACGGCGCACGCGCAGAGCGTGGGTGCGCTGCGCCGCCGGACGCTGTACCGCGCGCTGCTGGACGAGCATATTTTCCGCCGCGCCGTGTGCATCACGCGCAGCGGCGGCGCGCGTTTTTACACGCTCGAGGAGCTGCCATGACGTGGGCGCACGGACTGGGCGCAGCGCTTTTGTTTCTGGGCAGCACCGCGGCGGGCTTCGCGCTTCGGCGCGAACTGCAGCAGCGCGCGCAGCTGCTCGCGGCGGTGATCGACAGCCTGCAGCTGCTGCGCAGCGACATCGTCGGGCGGCTGCTGCCGCTGCCGGAAGCCCTGCGCCACACGGCGGAGACGGCGCCGGAGCCGCTGCATGCGCAATACACCGCCCTCGCAGACGGCATCACGGACAGCGACCGGCCGTTTTGCGAGCAATGGGCGGCGGCGATCCGGGCACTGGACATGCTCACACCGGCCGCGCGCGCCGCGCTGCTGACATTGGGCGCGCAGCTTGGGAAATATGACGCGCAGCTCCAGCGGCAGGCACTGGACACCTGCATTGCGTCGCTGCGGAGCATTTTCGCTGCACTGCAAGATGACGCGCGGCAGCGCGGTAAACTGGTCTGCGGCCTCGGCGCGACGCTTGGTCTGCTCGCCGCCGTTGCGCTGCTTTGAACCGGGGAGGGACTTATGGACGTTGACCTTGTCTTTAAGATCGCGGCGATCGGGATCCTCGTCGCCGTGCTCAACATCCTGCTCTCGCGCGCGGGGCGCGACGAGCAGGCGCTCATGACGACCATCGCGGGGCTGGTCGTGGTGCTGGTGCTGGTGATCCAGAAGATCAGTGAGCTGTTTGCGCTCATCAAGCAGCTGTTTTCGTTTTGATGGAGGCGGTCTTTCGTGCGATGCTGATCGTGGTCGTTGCCGCTGCCGCCGCAGCCACGGTCTATAAGACCGTGCCGGGCATCTCATTTTTGCTGAGTGCGGCGGCTGCGCTGCTGGCGCTGTTTTTGTGCGTCGGTCTGCTCGGGCCGCTGGCGGATTTCTTTCGTGATGCCATTGCGCTCAGCGATTTGTCCGGCGTCTACACCGGGCCGCTGCTCAAATGCATGACCATCAGCATCCTGACCGTGATCGGGGAGGGGATGTGCAAGGACGCGGGACAGGCTGCGGGCGCAGGTGCTGTGCAGTTTGTCGGCGTTGCGGCGGCGCTCTATGCGGCGCTGCCGCTGCTGCGCACATTTTTGACCATGATCGGAGCGTGCCTATGAAGCGGTTTTTGCTTGCGCTGCTGGCGGCGCTGACGCTGGCGGCCATATGCACGCAGCCTGCATACGCCTATGACATTGCGTCCGAGCAGGCGGAGGCATTCGGCACGGCGGCGCTGGAATCCGCGCTCCCGGCGCAGACGTATGACGCCTTCGGTGCGCTGAGCGTCGCAGATGCCGCGCATCCGCGCCCACTGCTCCAAAAGCTCTGGGACTATGCGCTGCGTGAGGGCGGGGGAGCGCTGGCCTCGGCTGCGCGCAATGCGGCGCTGCTGCTTGCGGTCGTATTTCTGGCGGCGCTGTGCGCGTCGCTGTCTGCAAGCGGTGCGTGCGCCAAGGTCACGCAGATGACCGGTGCGGTGGCAGTGGCTGCGCTGAGCGTCACCCATGTGACGTCCTGCATCACGGCCGGCAGCAACGCGCTGACAACGCTGCGCGACTTCTCCAAGATCCTGCTGCCGAGTATGTGCGCCGCAGCGGCGGCAAGCGGGGCGGCGACGTCGGCGGCGGCAAAATACGCGGCGACATCGCTCTTCCTTGATATTCTGCTGTCGGCGGAGACAGCGGTGCTGCTGCCGATGCTGTATACATACGCGGGCACTGTCATCTGCGGCGCGGCGCTCGAGCAGGACGTGCTCACGGCGCTGAGCGCCCTGCTGCGCAAGGCGCTTCGGCTGCTGCTCATTGGCTTTGCCGCGGTGTTCACGCTCTATCTGTCGCTGACGGGCATTCTCACAGGCTCAGCGGATGCGGCTGCGGCCAAGGCCGTCAAAACCGCCGTCTCTGCGGCGCTGCCGGTCGTGGGCAGCATCGTGGCGGACGCTGCGGCGACCGTCACGGCGAGCGCTGCGATTTTGCGCGGCGGCATCGGCATCATCGGTGTCTTGAGTGTTGCCGCCGTGTGCGTCACGCCGTATTTGCAGCTTGCCGTGCACTATGCTTTGTATAAGCTTGCCGCCGGGATCGCGGAGTCGTTTGCGGACAAGCGGGTCGGGCGGCTGATCGGCGGCTTTGCGGATGTGTACGGATTCCTGCTCGGGATGGTCGGTGTGGCGTCGCTCATTTTGTTTCTCTCTATCGTATCAAGCATGAAGGCGGTGACGGGATGATGGACTCTCTGCGCGCGTGGCTGCTGAGTCTCGCGGGCGCTGCGCTGCTGACGGCGCTCGCGGCCATGTTTCTGACGTCTGAGAGCCTGCGCCGCATCGTGAAGCTCATCGGCGGCGTTGCGCTGACGTGTCTGCTGTTTTCGCCGCTCGTGGCGTTTGATTATGACAGCTATGCCGCCGCGCTGCAGGACTGCCGCGTCTCGGTTTCAACAGACGGTGCGGTGTCCGACAGTAGTGAGCGCCTGCAGCGCACGGTCATAGAATCGGAGCTGCGCGCATATATATTGGACAAAGCCGCGCAGTGCGGCGTTTCGCTCGCAGATGCGCAGGTCACGCTGCAGTGGAGCACCGACGGCTACTGGTATCCGTATGCCGTCCGGCTGATCACAGCGGGCGCGGCGGAAAACAGCCATCTGGCGCAGACCATTGAGGCCGATCTCGGCATCCCGCGCGCGCGGCAGGAATGGAGCAGTGCATCATGAACACACGAAAACTCAGCGCATTTGCAGGCAAGTACAAATATGTGCTCATCATCCTGCTGGCGGGGCTGATCCTGCTCCTGCTGCCGGGCGGCAGCCGGACGAAGGCAGAACCGGCAGCGGCGCAGCCGATTGACACGCAGACGCAGACCATCCAGACCGAGGAGCAGCGCCTTGCGCAGCTGCTGCGGCAGATCAGCGGCGCAGGTCAGGTGCAGGTGCTGCTGTCGTACCGCTGCTCGGCGGAGCGGGAGCTGGCGACGGATGATTCCGGTCAGCCGGCCATCATTTCCGCCGGAGGCGGGGCACAGGCGGCGGTGGAGCTGCGCACGGTCAGCCCGCAGTATCTCGGCGCGGTCGTCGTCTGTGACGGGGCGGACGCGCCGCAGGTGCAGCTTGCCGTGACGCAGGCGGTGGCACAGTTTACCGGCCTGAGCACCGACCGTATCAGCGTGCTCAAAAAGCAGCCGGACGCGTGATCTGAAATAATGGGAGGGCAGCTATGAAAAAAACCAAGCGGAACGTTGCGATCATCGTGGTGCTGCTGTTTGTGTGCGCAGCGGTCTATTTCAACTGGTCGTACAATGCGCAGTGGGGCAGCGCAGACGCCGAAATGGCCGCTGCCGAGGACGCTGCCATGGCGGCGGCCAATGCGGACGGGGAGACCGCCGCGGCCTCGGCGTCGACCGATGATTATTTCGCCAAGGCGCGCCTGACGCGCCAGCAGTCGCGCGACGAAGCGCTGTCGCTGCTCAAGTCGGCATCGGCCGCCGAAGATGCCTCGCAGGAGACGATCGACAGCGCCATGCGCGCCATCTCCGCCATGGCGAGCGACTCCATGACGGAGACGCAGATCGAAAATCTCCTGCTCGCCAAGGACTTTTCCGAGTGCGTGGTCTATATCACGGAGGAGGGCATCACGGTCGCCGTCCCTGCGCCGGCGGACGGCCTGAGCACGGCGCAGGTCGCAACGATCACGGATGTCATCGTCAGCGAGACGGACTACACCGCGCCGCAGATCAAGGTCATTGAGGTCAAAGCGGACGCGCAGTAATATGCCAATCGCCCCGTTCGTTTGAACGGGGCATATTTTTCGCACCAGAACATTACACATAATCCAGCACAATGGTGCGACTGCCTAATCGTGGTTAGTTAAATTTTTTTGATATTTCTGTTGACCAAAAACAGCGAAATGTGTATACTGAATCCTAAGTAAACGCGGCGTTTTCCGGCGCGCTTTTTGTGCACGCCCGGTCAAAAAAATGCGCGTTTACAGAGCTTTTTAGAAAGAAGATGACGTATGAAAAGACGTGTTCTTTGTCTCATCCTCGCTGTGATCATGGTCGCCTGTCTGCTGCCGACGGCGGCCTTTGCCTCGACCAACGGCAAAACAGCGGACGATGCGATCAACTGGGTCAGAAGCCTGAACGGGCAAACCGTCGGCAGCGGCGAGTGTGTGGCGCTGATCAAAGCTTACTACTCGTACCTCGGCCAGACGTCTCCGGGCGGCGATGGCAAGGATTATTCGTGGAATCAGCTCCCCGCCGGCTGGACAAGAATTCAAAACGCTCAGCCGCAGAAGGGCGACATTCTGGTCTACGGATGGTCTGCCAAAAATCCGGCTGGCCATGTCGCGATCTATGAATCGGACAACAGCACCTGGCACCAGAATTTCGGCAGCGCGCGCTATGTAACCCAGGTCACGTACAGATACAATTCATTTGATAATCCGTATTGGGGCGTCATCCGCCCGGACTTCTCGAGCGCAACACCGACTCCGTCCTACGCCGACATTGGCACAAACGTCTACCGTTACCTCATCCGCACGGACGGCTGGAAGCACATCGGCACGAATTATGATTCCTCGGATAGGTACAACGTGACGATCGGCGCGGCCAACACCGGAGACCCGGAGCAGATCTGGAAGTTTATCCGTCAGGGCGACGGCAGCTACTGTATCCAGAACATGTTCAATGATAATTACCTCACGTATGAGGGCAATTGTGTTCAGCAGGCAAAGGTCACGACCTCTTGGCTCAACACGAATAAGGCATCACGTTTCCAGTGGTACATCTATGATAAGAACGGAACATTCCAGCTGGTTCCGAAAGACTCCGTGACTGCCGGGACGTGGCTCGTGCTCGACTGCACGGGAAACTATCAGACCGCCGGCACACAGATGGAGCTGTATTCGAACTGGTCAGGCGCCGCGCAGATCTTCAGCCTCTATCCCGTGGATGACTATCAGAAGCCGGCCGCGCCTCCCAAAGTGGAGATCACGGTTCCGGACGTGGCCACTGTGGGCGAGGAAGTTAGAATCAGCTGGACGGCGAGCCCGCTTCGGGACAAATATGATCAGCGAGAATACTGTGTGACTGTACAGGGCGGCGGATCCAAAAAAGTTATTTATACGACCGACACAAGTGTTTCAGTGACAATAAAAAGACGCGAATTGCATTGCAATGTGACAGTAGAGTCACGCAACACAAAGTATGCCAACTATAGTTCAAGCTCCTATGCAACTTTCAAATGCGTCGAGGCGCATGAGCACAGCTACACTGCTGTTGTGACCCCGCCGACCTGCACGGAAAAGGGCTATACGACGCACACCTGCGCCTGCGGCGACAGCTACGTGGATACTTATGTGGACGCGCTCGGCCACAGCTGGGACAACGGCAAAGTGACGAAGGAGCCGACGGAAACCGAGACCGGTGTGAAGACCTTCACCTGCACCCGCTGTGGCGAGACGAAGACGGAGTCTATCCCAGTTGTCAGCGTTGACGTGACGCAGATGTTCACCGACGTGACGAAAAACTGGGCGTACCCCGGCATCCAGTACTGCGTGACGCACGGCATCATGGGCGGCATGGGCGACGGCACGTTTGCCCCGACCGGCACGACGACGCGCGCGCAGATCGTGCAGATCCTCTATAACCTCGAGGGCACGCCGGCGGTGAGCGGCACGACGCCGTTTACCGACCTCACCGCGAACTGGTACAAGCCCGCCATCCTCTGGGCGTACCAGAACAATGTGGTCGCGGGCACATCGCCGACCACGTTTGCCCCGGATCAGCCCGTCACGCGCGAGCAGATCGCGGTCATCCTCACGCAGTACATGTTCCATGTCCTCAAGATGGAGCGCACGTGGACGCCTGCCGACCTGAGCACGTTCCCGGACGGTGCGCACGTGAGCAGCTGGGCGAAGGAGGCCATGCAGGATGCGGTCGCGCTCGGCCTCATCAACGGCACCAAGGCGCCTGATGGCAAGGTCTATCTCGACCCGCAGGGCAGCGCCGCCCGCCAGCAGGTCGCAACGATCCTGATGAACTTCTGCCAGAACGTGAAGAAGTAATCACCGTTGCGCAAGACGGAATAACCGCAGCAAAAAGCACCCCCTCGGGCAGAGCCCGAGGGGGTGCTTGACATTGCCGGAAGCTCCTCCGGGGGGTTCCGGCATAAGACTTGCAGCTTGCTGCGTGCGGCGCGTCAGCCCTCGCCGGGCAGAAGCTTGCCGTGCCGCCGCAGCACCAGAAATGCGATCACGCAGATGATGACCGACAGCAGCGAGCCCGCCGCTGTTGCCAGTCCCATGGGCAGCAGCGTCGCGGGGAAGTACCTGCTCGTCAGGTATGCGCCCGGTACGCGCACGAGCACCACCGCCGTGATGTTGTGCACGAACGACAGCTCCGAGCGGCCGATGGCGCAGAAATATCCGCTGAAGCAAAAGTGCACGCCGGCAAAGCAGCAGTCGAGGATATACCCGCGCAGATACGGCCCGCCCGCCGCGACGACGGCGGCGTCATGCGTGAAGAGCGCGACGACCGGTTCGGCGACGAACTGGATGACGACCGAGATGAGCACGCCGAAGCCGAACGCGACGGCGATGGCATACCACAGCGTCTGCAGCGCGCGGCGGGGCTTGCCCGCGCCGATGCATTGCGCACCGAGGGCCGACACCGTCGAGAGCATGGACGACGGCACGAGGAACAGAAAGCTGATGATCTTCTCCACGATGCCGACGGCGGCTGCATCCGTGAGGCCGCGGCGGTTGGCGATGACGGTGATGAACAAAAACGCGATCTGGATCAGTCCGTCCTGCAGCGCGATCGGCACGCCGATGCGCAGAATGCGCCCCATGATCGCCCGCTGCGGGCGAAAATCGTCCCGCGTGAGGGCAATGCCGCCGCGCGCGCCGCGCATGACCGCAAGCGACACCGCCACGCTGACCGCCTGCGCCAGCGTTGTGCCGAGCGCCGCGCCCGCCGGGCCCATGTGCAGCGCGCCGATGAACAGGTAATCGAGCGCGATGTTCACCGCGCACGCGACGGCGATGAAGTACATCGGGCGTTTGGAATCACCGAGGCCGCGAAAGACGGACGCGATGATGTTGTACGCCGTGATCAGCGGCACGCCGAGAAAACAGATGCGCAGATACGCGACCGTGCCGGACACGGCCTCGGCCGGGGTGGACATGACCGCCGCGATCGGCCGTGCCAGCGCGAGCAGCAGCCCCGTGACCGCGACGCTCAGCACCAGAAACAGCGTCATCGTGTTGCCGGTATAGCGCGCGGCGCTCTTCTGGTCGCGCGCGCCGACGGCCTGCCCGATCGTGACCGTCGCGCCCATGGCGAGGCCGACGATCATGAGCGTGAGCATGTGCATGACCTGACTGCCGACGGACACCGCCGTCGTGCCGGACGCGTCGGCGTATTGGCCGATGATGAACAGGTCGGCCATGCCGTAGAGTGTCTGCAAAAAGTACGAAAACAGGTATGGCAGCGAAAAGCGCACGATGTTGCCGAAGACGCTGCCGGTCGTGAGATTTTTCTCCATGGTGTTTGCCCTCCCGGTGAAACGTCAGAACGTCAGGCGCATCTGATACCACACGACGCCGCCGTGGGTGGAGGCCGACACGCCCTCACTCACGAAGCCGAACTTCGCATAGTAGTGCACGAGCCGGTCCTTGCACGTGAGCACAAGGCCGCGCCGCCCCTGCGCGCGGGCGTCGGCAATGGCGCGCTCGAGAAGCTGTCCCGCATAGCCGTGCCGCCGGTAGTCGGGCAGTGTGTTCACGCCGAAGATCATCTGCCACGCGCCGTGCGCGTCGTGCAGGGATGCATCGGCATAGAGATCGTCCGTGAGGTCGGCGCGGTCGGTGACCATGCCGTCGACGAACGCGATGAGCGTGCCGCCGTCAAACATCAGCCAGAAGTGGCCGCCGTAGTGCGCCAGCCGGTCTGCGAGCTCCGCGCGCGTCGCGGCCTCCGCCGCGGGAAAGCACGCCGCCTCCACCGCCGCCACGGCATCGAGATCGGCGAGGGTCGCCGTGCGAATGATCCGGTCCATATTCATGCCTCCGTTTCGTCCAGCAGCAGCGCGGTCAGCTCCGCCACCGTGCGGCAGTAGTGCGGGCTGATGCGCTGCATCGTTTCGATGATGTGCGGCACGGTGTGCGTCCACCCGGCCGCAATGAAGTCCACGCCCGCGCGGTCTGCCATGTCCTTGCCGGGCTTGAGGTCGTCGATGACCACAAGCTGCTCCGGCCGCAGGCCGAGCTCGCGCTCGATCTGATAGATCGGCCACGGTGCGGGCTTGCGCCGCTCCGGGTCGTCGTCCCAGCCGTAGATGAGCTCCGGCGTGGGCAGGCCGTGTGCGTGATAGTCGCGCAGGATCGTCTCCGGCACGGAGTGGCTCACGACGCAGATGTGCCCGCCCGCGGCATGATACCGCTGCAGCAGCTCGCGCATACCGGGGAAGGTGTCCGGCACGTGCGTGCGCGCGCTCTCCAGCCACGTGCGGTACTGAAAGTCCATCTCGCTGTCGGAAAAATGCAGAATGTCGCTGCACAGCGCGCCGAAGCCGGGCTCGAACGAGTAGGAAAAAAAGTCGTCGAGCGTCATGTGCACGTCCGGCCGCAGCGTTCTGAGCGTCTGCACGAAGGCCGGATAATTGACGGACGCGGTGCTGTTGACGACCGTGTCGTCATGGTCGAGCACCAGACATTGGTAGCGCACGGGCGACACCTCCTTCGGGTTGAAATATGGATGCATTTTATCACACGGCGCGCGAAAATGCACGCGCGTGCACGAAAATGCCCGGACGAAGTTTTCCTCCGCCCGGGCCGATGCCTTGTACAGTTTGCTCAGAAGCGGCCGGCGGCCGTGCTTGCGCCCGCGCCCCAGAGCAGCACGCGCAGCACGCCGATGAGCGCGAGGTGCGCAGGATAATAGACGTAAAAGAGCTTGCCCATAGAGCGCCATTTGCCGCGCGTGCCGTCATAGCAGCGCAGCAGCGGGATGGAGAGCGCCGTGCCAAGCTGCACGAGCGCATAGATCTTATCAATAAAGAAGAAATACACGAGCGCATACACGGCCGACCACACCATGAGCCAGCACATCTGGCGGCGAAAATCACCCCGCGCCTGTCCCATGTATAGGATCGCCACCGCCGCGATGCAGCTCCAGTCCGACGGGAAGGTGATCACGCAGATCAGAAACGTCAGCACGAGCTTGACCCAGCCTTTCAGCCGCTCGTCATCGTGGATGACGAGCAGCATGAGACCCCACGCGAGCGACCAGACGACGCCCGTCTGGTTGAACGGCCCGGTGGACAGCGGCAAAAACGGGATGCCGAAGCAGAAATCATACGCAAAGTGCGACACGACCGCGAGCGCGAACAGACGCACGGCGTATTTTTTCACATTGTGCGTGTAGTGATAGCCTTCGACGACGAAAAACCACATGATCGGCGCCGTCACGCGGCCGAACAGGTGCAGCAAAAGCACCCACCACGCGGTGCTGTATCCCGGCCAGAGCGTCCACGTGAGGTGGTCGAGCGTCATGGCGAGGATGGCGATGCCCTTGAGCGCATTGCCGCTCAGGGCCGGTCTGCGGGTCTGGAGCATGGGCTGCACCTCCGGAAGAATGGGGTCATGCCTCCCGCACCGGGAAACACACCTCGGTCACAAATTCGTCAGGGTTTTGCGTCTCGTGCGGGCTGACGTGGTAGATGTTGAACATCGGCCCCGCGCTCTCGTAGCCGTTGGCCGCGACCCACGCCGCGACGGCCGCGATTACGTCGCTGATCTGCGCGTAGCTGCCGCGGTACACGCAGCCGGCATACGTGACGGGCGGCAGCGTCCGGAACCGGACGTGCTCCGTGTCGGGGTGGCGGCCGCGGACGGTCTTGCTCGCCTCGATGAGCACGTCGCGCTCTTTATATTCCTCGTCGAGGAACGTTACGCTGCAATAGCACGGGTCATCGGGTACGAGGGGCATGTGGTCGGTCTCGCGGCACAGCACGTCCCACACCATGCCCTCGGCCTCGTAGCAGGGGATGGTCATGCGCACGCACGCGGCATAGCGCGCGGGCAGAGTCTTGATGGTCACATTGTAGTTCATGTCTGCTTCCTTTCTCAGCCGCTCACGGGCTGTGTCCAGAAGCCGCAGTTTCTGCGCCGTGTCGGCGGCGAGCGCCTCCAGCCGGGTGCGCTGCGCGGCCAGGCGCGCAGCGAGCGCCGCGCGGTCGTCATACAGGCGCAGCAGCTCGCGCGTGTCACTCAGGCCGAAGCCGAGCGCGCGCAGCGCGGCGATGCGTCCGGCGGTGATGAGCTGCCGCTCGCTGTAGTAGCGGTAGCCGGTCATGGGATCGACTTCCGACGGGGCGAGCAGCCCCACCTCATCATAGTGGCGCAGCATACGAACGCTGACTCTGGACAGTTTTGAAAATTCACCGATCTTCAGCATGGCGGTACCTCCGTGCCGGTCGTCATTTTTTGAGCTCACGCACAGCATAAGCCCTCTCACCGTGTCAGAGTCAAGGGGTCATTTTCTCTTTTTCAGCATAGCAAATCCGCGCCGCCGCGTCAATGCCCGTGGCGCAGAATGAAACCGCCCGCGGCAGCTTTGGCTGCCGCGGGCGGAAATGTCCGGCTGCGCGCGTCAGGTTTCGTCGGTCCCGGCCGTCTCGCCGAGGCCCGCATCGTCCTCCCCGAGGATGCCGAGCTTGCCGATGGCGTGGCGGCAGAGCGCGGCATACGTCTGCTCGCTGATGTCGTGCTCCATCTTGCAGGCGTCCTCCTCGGCGATCTCGGCGTCGACACCGAGCTCCATGAGAAACTTCGTCAGCGTGTGGTGCCGGTCGAGCATACGCGAGGCGATGTCCATCCCGCTCGGCGTGAGCGTGATGAGCCCGTCGCGGTCCATGGTGATGTAGCCGTTTTCGCGCAGGCGCTTGGTCGTGTAGGTCACGCTCGGCTTCGTGACGCCGAGGTGCTCTGCGATGTCGATCGAGCGAATGTATCCGTGCCTCTGCTGCATCATCAGCATTGCCTCCAGATAGTCCTCCGCGGCTCTGAGTATCTGCATAGCGGTTTTCACCAACCTTTTCGTGAAATCCTTTTTAGGTTAGCACACTTTAACCAAAATTGCAAGAGACGCGGCATTTTTATATTTTCCTCTTGACATACGATGTTAGATGCGTTAAACTTTGGCATGGTTAAGGAAGTTCAACTTCTGTTAAACGAATGTAACCGATCTTTTTTTCATCTAAGGTTAGCACGCTCTAACCGTTTACCAGTGGAGGGATATCTATGATGCCGCTGAATCTCGCCAACGTCGGCGAGGAGACACTGATTCTGAAAGTCGGCGGGAACCCGGAGATCAGAAAGCATTTGGCCGATCTGGGGTTTGTCCCCGGCGGGACGGCTACGGTCGTATCGGCGATCGGCGGGAATCTGATCGTGAAGGTCAAGGAATCCCGCGTTGCCATCAGCGATGAGATGGCACGCAAGATCATGATTTAAGGGAGGAAGTACGATGAAAACGCTGCGAGACGCCAAGATCGGCGAAACGGTCAAGGTCGTGAAGCTGCACGGTGAGGGCGCGATCAAGCGCCGCATCATGGACATGGGCATCACGAAGGGCACGGATGTGTACGTGCGCAAGGTCGCACCGCTCGGTGATCCGGTTGAGGTCACTGTGCGCGGGTACGAACTGAGTCTGCGCAAGGCCGACGCCGAGATGATCGAAGTTCAGGCGTAAACATCTGTAAGCAAAAAATATTTATTACATAAGGTAGGATCCCCCGAAGCAGAGGAGAATATCACAAAGGAGCATCCGAATGGAAAAGCAAATCAAGATTGCCCTAGCCGGTAACCCGAACTGCGGCAAGACGACGCTGTTCAATGCGCTGACCGGCTCCAATCAGTTTGTTGGCAACTGGCCGGGCGTCACAGTCGAGAAAAAGGAAGGCCGGCTGAAAAAGCATGACGACGTCGTCATCATGGACCTTCCCGGCATTTACTCGCTCAGCCCCTACACGCTGGAGGAGGTCGTCGCCCGCAACTACCTGATCGACGAGCGGCCGGACGCCATCCTCAACATCGTCGACGGCACGAACCTTGAGCGCAACCTGTACCTGACCACGCAGCTGACCGAGCTGGGCATCCCGGTGGTCATGGCCGTGAACATGATGGACATCGTGCGCAAGAGCGGCGACCAGATCAATATCAACCAGCTCTCGCAGCAGCTCGGCTGCAAGGTCGTGGAGATCTCGGCCCTGAAGGGTGACGGCGTCATGGCCGCGGCGGAGGCCGCCATCGAGGCCGCCAGATCCACCAAGACCGTGCCGATGCACACGTTCTCCGGTCCGGTCGAGCACGCGATCGCCCACATTGAGGAGGCGGCCGTGCACAAGCTGCCGGAAGAGCAGCAGCGCTGGTACGCCATCAAGATCTTTGAGCGCGACGACAAGGTGCTCGCAAAGCTCCACATCCCCGAGGATGTGCACGCGCACATCGAAGCGGACATCAAGGCCGCCGAGGAGGAGCTCGACGACGACGCTGAGTCCATCATCACCAACGAGCGCTATGTCTACATCGCGGAGGTCATCCGCGCCTGCTACCGCAAGAAATCCAAGGCCACGCAGTCCACGTCCGATAAGATCGACCGCATCGTCACCAACCGCTGGCTGGGTCTGCCGATCTTCGCCGTGGTCATGTTCCTCGTCTACTGGGTCGCCATGGTTGCCGTCGGCGCGCCCGCGACCGACTGGGCCAATGACGGCGTGTTCGGCGACGGCTGGCACCTGCTGGGCATCGGCTCGAGCGCTTATAACGACGCCAACGACGAATACACCGCCGCGACCGAAGCAGTCGACGCGTTCCTGGGTCTCGACACCGAAGCCGAAGACTTCGATGCCGACGCCGCGCTCGCGGACATGAAGGACTTCGTGCCGAGCTCCGACACCGCGACCGTCACGGTCGAGGACGAGGAGACGCTGGCCGAGAATGAACTGACCGCCTACTACGACGCCATCCCCGATGACGCCGACGAGGACAGCACCGTGGGCATGACGTATGTCGACGCGGTCGCTTACCTCGAAGAAAACGGTTTTGACGCGCCCGATCCGGCCGATTACGGCGTCTGGGTCCCGGGCATCCCGGTCCTGATCGGCAACGGTCTGGAAAAGGCGGGCTGCGCCGACTGGCTCAGCGGTCTGATCCTGGATGGCATTGTCGCCGGTGTCGGCGCGGTGCTCGGCTTTGTGCCGCAGATGCTTGTCCTGTTCTTGATGCTGGCCTTCCTTGAGGCCTGCGGCTACATGTCCCGTATCGCCTTCGTGCTCGACCGTATCTTCCGCAAGTTCGGTCTGAGCGGCAAGTCCTTCATCCCGATGCTCATCGGCGTCGGCTGCGGCGTGCCGGGCGTTATGGCCTCCCGTACCATTGAAAACGAGCGTGACCGCCGCATGACGATCATGACCACCACTTTCATCCCCTGCGGCGCGAAGGTGCCGTTCATCGGCATGATCGCCGGCGCCCTCTTCGGCGGCAGCGCATGGGTCTCCACCTCCGCTTACTTCATCGGCATGGCCGCGATCATCATCTCCGGCATCATGCTCAAGAAGACCAAGATGTTCTCCGGCGATCCGGCTCCGTTTGTCATGGAGCTGCCGGCCTACCACTGGCCGACGCTCGGCAACGTCCTGCGCTCCATGTGGGAGCGCGGCTGGTCCTTCATCAAGAAGGCCGGTACGATCATCCTGCTGTCCACGATCTTTGTCTGGTTCACCACGTACTTCGGCACGGTCGACGGCACGTTCCGTATGCTGTCCGAGGACGAGATCGACCACTCCATCCTCGCTGCCATCGGCGGCGTGCTCGCTTGGATCTTCAAGCCCCTCGGCTGGGGCAACTGGCAGGCGGCAGTCGCCTCCATCACCGGCCTCGTTGCCAAGGAGAACATCGTCGGCACGCTCGGCATCCTCTACGGCGGCGGCGACGGCAGCGTGTACCAGAACATCGCGGCTGCCTTCAACGGCATCAGCGGTTACAGCTTCCTGGTGTTCAACCTTCTGTGCGCTCCGTGCTTCGCGGCCATCGGTGCCATCAAGCGCGAGATGAACAGCCAGAAGTGGACCTGGTTCGCCATCGGCTATCAGTGCGGCTTTGCTTACCTGTGCGGCCTGATGATCTACCAGTTCGGCTGCGCCTTCACCGGCAGCCTGAACATCATCGGCCTCATCTGCGCGGTCCTGGCGCTGGCCGGCATCATCTACATGCTGGTGCGTCCGTACAAGGAGGCCACCACACTCAAGGCCTGAGCCTTGCTGAATTTCGCAAACGCAAAGGAGTGAATACCTATGCTGCACTGGATTGGTGCAAACCTCTCTACGATTTTGATTTCGATCTTTCTCATTGCCATTGTCATCCTAATTTCCCTTTCCCTGATCCGCCAGAAGCGGCAAGGGCGCTCCTCCTGCGGCGGCAGCTGTGCCCATTGCGGTGCACAGTGCCATAGCTGCCACCCCAAAGGGCAGTGACACCCCCCACATGGACAGACAGAGACTCCTACTCTGTCTGTCCTTTTTTTGCCTGTCCTTTTTTCAGAATCCTCGCAGTCTTTCGCCGCCGGCAGGCAGACCCTTAACAATATCTTCAGGCGTTTCTTTACAGATTCGTCACTCTTTTTGCGGGAACTTCTTTACAATGGAGGCGTCTATCCTGTCAGGACTGCGGCGCAAGGCCGCAGGGAAAGGAAACCTACTGCCATGAAATTTCTCAAACGGGTCCTGCCCATCGTGCTTGCCGTGTGTCTGCTGGCAAGTCTCGGCGCGGTGTCGGCCATCGACGCCGGTGAGACGCGCACCGTCATCGGCGCCGACCTCACGGACGAGCAGATCAAGACCGTCTACAAGACCTTCGGCATCGAGCGCGGCAGCGTCAAAGAGCTGACCGTCACGAATCAGGACGAGCGGCAATACCTCAGCGGTGTCATCAGCGACGCGCAGATCGGCACGAAGGCCATCTCCTGCATCTCCATCGAGGTGCTTGCCGCCGGAAAAGGCATGACCGTCAACACGTCGCACATTACCTACTGCACGAGCCAGATGTACATCAGCGCGCTGGCGACTGCCGGCATCATGGACGCGAAGATCAGCGTGGCCGCGCCGTTTGACGTCTCGGGCACTGCGGCGCTGACCGGCATCTACAAGGCGTATGAGGACATCACGGGCACGAAGCTCGATGAGACTGCCAAGGCCGTCTCCTCGCAGGAGCTGGCCACGACGGCGGAGCTCGCGCAGGCCATCGGCGACTATGACTCGGTCGAGATCGTCAACGAGCTCAAGCTCATCCTCAACGAGACCAAGGACATGACCGACGCTGAACTGCGCGCCAAGATCCGCGAGATCGCCGCCGAGTACAACGTCACGCTCACGGACGACCAGATGACCCAGCTCGTGAACCTCTGCCGCTCGCTCGAAAAGCTCGACACGAACGCCCTGCTCTCGAAGGTACAGGCTGTGCAGGACACGCTCAAGCAGCTTGCCGGCGCGAAGGAGAAGGTCGCCGCCTTCACCGGCAAGGTCAAGGACGTGATCACCGCCATCGGTGATTTCTTCGACCGCGTCATCGCGTTCTTCCGCAAGTAAATCCGGATATAATATAGGAATCCCGCCCGCAGGCAGCGCCTGCGGGCGGGTTTTTGCATACCAAAGCGCGGGCGGTGCATCAGCACCGCCCGCAGAAGCAGCTACATAAGAAACAATATGCTGCCAGCCTTAGCAAGCATCTACAATCGTCTCTCCCCATATATCCTTAAGCGTATTTCCATTGATACGTGCATTTTCAAACAACTCTCGACAAGAGCCAAATGCCTGCGTATTGTCAAAATCGTCGCTCAAATACGAACGGCCTTCCTTTGTGTGTGAAATCCAATAATCCCTTCCGCGATACGAAAAATGGATTTCTCTCCCGTGCACGGTCGCGTTATGCCTGACCGCCTCATATGTCTCCCAAACCGGGTCACTCCACTCTGGTATTGCGGCTTGTTGAATGACATTCATCAACAGTGTGCCATCAACACAAACTTGCTCGCATAATTCTTCCAACGAGTTCCGCTGCTGAGGCATCGCATCTGTGGTCACAAAACGATACCGGAAGCCGAATAAAGATTGGCGCCTTTCAAGTGTGTAGAATTCAGATCGATAACAAAACACAAGGAAAGTATGTTGCTGCAAATACATCTTAATTTCCTGTATCGTCACACACTTCACCTACAATTATGTTCTTCTACTGTTCGTCCCTGCAATGCAAATTATACGCGGATTGCAGGCAGACTTTCTGATGCTTGGGGAGTACCTGAAGCAACGCCTCATACACTTCCTCATAAAACTGGATGCGCACAAACTCAGGCTTTGTCCTGAGAGAATTGATGCGATTTGCTGGACTCTTGCCCTTATACTTCGGCAGTGGCCCGTAACTCAAGTAAATCCACCAGCGAATTGTTCCGGTTGTCGTTGCATAATCCATGTCGACGATGCAGCGATCATAGTACAACACAAAACTTTTACGAAAGGGACACTTGCAAACCAGATGATCCGGATACAAATACATGTAATGACACATGCGAAGGAACTAAATCGCACTCCATAGACAGGCGCCCCACATAAAAATCGCAAACAGCAGATAAATACCTTTGCTCCACTCGCGCCATCCACTACCGAACACCGTGATTGCCCACAGCAGAATCACAAGCATTTCTGCACCCAGTCCAGCGAACGCCGTCGGAACACATTTGCATCTTTTCATTTTCATTGGCTTCCGAGCGCTTCCTTTCCTCACGGCATGCACGGCGTCATTTTTCCAGCGCGGCGAGCTTCTCGCGCCGGATACGGTCGGCGTCCCGGCGGACGAAGTACGCGGGGATGAGGATGAACACCGCGCTCACGGCTGCGGCCAGAAACAGCTCATACGGGTAAAGGTAGCTGCCGGCATAGCTCGGATATTTGGCGAGCACCTCCGCCGTTGGCTCGAGCGCGACGGCCCGGATGATGAGCGGGTCGATGATGCTCGCAAGCACCATGGGCAGCATGATGTAGATGACCATCTTCACACTCTGTGACGCACCGGCGCGCCCGGCGGGCGTGTAGTCGCGCGACGAGGCGGTGAACAGACCCGCCATGGCGAGGTTTCCGGCCATGATGCACGTGCCGCCGACGCACAGCAGCGGCATGGCGTGACCGAGGAATTTGATGCTGTAGGCGATCAACCCGCCGAGCACCTGCATGGCGGCCACGGGGTAATAGAATTTCTCCTTGCCGAAGCGGTCCATGGCCTTGCCCGCGAGCACGGACAGCACCGCCGAGGCGAGCACGACGATGCCGATGGGCAGGATGTAGTTGCCGATGCCGAGCGTGACCTCGACGAGCGAGATCATGTACGGCTGCCAGAGCTGCATGGCAAGGCCCGAGAACATCATGCCGAGAAAGCAGATGTAGATCATCTTGTTGGCGCGGATGTTCGCCGGGCGGAAGGCGTAGAGCACGTCGCGCAGGTACGTGTCGCCCTGCACGGGGCGCAGGGCGGGGCTGTCGCGGAAGATGCACAGACCGAGCACACCGGCCGCGCTCGTCAGGCCGCCGAGCATGAGGAAAAAGCCCGTCCAGTTGCCGTGCACGGTCATGCCGTCAAAGCCGGCGAAGATGACGATGAGCGCGACGATCGGCAGGATGCTCAGCACGATGTCCACGACGCCGCGGTTCGTGACGTCGGTCACGTCCGTGACCCAGGCGGAAAAGGCCGAGTCGTTGGCCGTGCTGCCGATGGCGGACATGACGCAGTCCATGACGACGAAGAGCGTCACCGCGAGACCGACGCTGCCGCCGACCTGCCCGTTGCCGAAGAGCGCGAACGCCGCCGTCGTGATGCCCCAGAGGATGTAGCCCCAGCAGACGAAGGCGCGGCGCTTGCCCACGCGGTCCGACCACGCGGCGCTGAAGATCGTCGCGAGCGCGGCAGCGATGGCGCTGGCGGCGACGGTCGCGGACGTGGCCCAGCCGGCGGCCGTGATATTTTTCTGAATGTAGGTGGAGAAGTAGACGTTTTCGACCATCCAGGCGATCTGCCCGATGAAGCCGAACACCAGCAGACTTGTCCAGACGCGCGCGCCGAGCGGCGTCGCCTTTTTGACGACCAGAGTATCTTTCATAGCGTGCCTCCCTCTGTCCGGTGCGGACATAAAAAGGATACCATGCGCGCCGGAAAACGGCAACCCGTTTCCGGTGCTGCTGCGCCTGCACAGGGCAGAAAAAATTTTTTCAAAAATTTTTTCTTTCTTTGCATTAAAAACGAAAGCTGGCGCATTATTACGGCAGAACGGAAACAAATTAGATTTTCGTCAGACAGAGCACGCTTTCCTCTTAAGGTTGTTTACCGGTTATTTACAACTTTACCCCACACACACAAACTTTTGCTTGCTCTGCGGCGCCTGCGCGACACACACGCGTGGGCGCATTCTTTTTTAAATGCCGCGTTCCGGTCTGTGCTTTTCCGAGCAGACTGCGCCCCCAGAGAAAAGTGCCCTGCGCTCGCCCGCCGCGCGCCGGGGCGGGAGAAGCCGACTGCATGCGCAGCGGCACAGACGCGCCCAAGACGCGAAAAAGGCTCGCCCAATCGGGCGAGCCTTGTTCGGTGCAATGATTGCAATTCACACAGCGCGGGTGACCTTGCCGCTGCGGAGGCAGCGGGTGCATGCGTAGACGTGCTGGGGTTTGCCGTCCACGATGGCCTTGACGCGCTTCACATTGGGTTTCCAAGTGCGGTTGGAACGGCGGTGAGAGTGGCTCACCTGAATGCCGAAGCTCACGCCCTTGTCGCAAAACTGACATTTTGCCATTGGTTGAAGCACCTCCTTCTCTAATATCTGCGAGAACAGCTTTCTCATAATAGCAGAAACGATGGCCGATTGCAAGATGATTTTCACATTTTCTGCGCATTTTCTGCTGCGCGGCCGGAAAAATCCCCGCCGCGGCGCAAAAGCCGTTGCCAAATGCCGCTGTGTTCGCTACAATAGAATACGGGGGAGCAGACGCTCCGCCCGTATGATCACAGCTTCCCGCCGCCGCGCGCGGCGTTGTCAGAAAGGAGATGCGCACCATGGGCGCACCGCGTTATACCGTACCGCTGCAAAAGATCGTCACCGAGCAGGGACTGACCGTCCTGCACGCCGCCGCCGATTACGACGCGCGCGCGATCAGCACGGCCGATGTCAACCGGCCGGGGCTGCAGCTTGCCGGCTTCTACAACTATTTTGACCCCGAGCGCCTGCAGATCATCGGCCGCGTCGAGAGCACGTTTCTCGAGACGCTCACATCCGCGCAGCGGCGCGAGCGGTTTGAGACGTTCATGCGCTATAATATCATCGGCCTTGTCATCTGCCACGGCATGGACCCGTTCCCGGAGTGCCTGGAGATGGCGGAAAAGTACGACCGCAACCTCTTTCTCGTGCGCAAGGACACCTCGGAATTCATGGCCGACCTCATTGCCTCGCTCTCGAGCTATCTCGCCCCGCGTCTGACGCAGCACGGCGTGCTCGTCGAGGTGTTCGGCGAGGGCGTGCTCATCACGGGCGACAGCGGCGTCGGCAAGAGCGAGACGGCGCTCGAGCTCATCAAGCGCGGTCACCGGCTCGTCGCGGACGATGCCGTGGAGATCAAGCGCATCAACCGCACGACGCTCATGGGCTCTGCGCCCGAGATGATCCGGTATTATATGGAGCTGCGCGGCATCGGCGTGATCGACGCGCGGCAGATCTACGGCGTCGGCGCGGTCAAGCCCGAGACGCGCATAGACCTTGTCGTGCAGCTCGAGCCGTGGGAGGACGGCAAGGCCTATGACCGGCTGGGACTGACGACAGAGTATTGCGAGATCCTCAACGTGCGCGTGCCGTGCGTGACGATCCCGGTCGGACCGGGACGCAACCTCGCGGTCATCCTCGAGCTCGCCGCCATGAACAACCGCCAGAAGGGCATGGGCTACAACGCGGCGCAGAAGCTCGCCGACGAGCACGACCGCAGCATCGACCTCGGCATCGGGTTCTGACCCGGAAAGGAACGGAAAGTTATGACGAATCTCGACCCCATCGTCCGCGCGCTGCGCGAGCAGCTACCGGAGCTGGAGCTTTTGGAATATGAACCGATGCGCGCGCATTGCTCGTTTCGCATCGGCGGGCCGGCGCGCGCGCTCGTGCGCCCCGCGTCCGCAGAGGAGACGGCGGCCGTCTGCCGCATCGTGAGAGACGGCGGCGCGCAGCCGCTCCTCATCGGCAACGGCACGAACCTGCTGATCACCGACGGCGATGTTGACCGCATCGTCGTGCAGATGGGCGAGCGCATGGCGGACGTGGCGCGCACCGACGCGACGCACCTGCGCGCGGGCGCGGGCATCCCGCTCGCGCGGCTGGCGCAGGCGGCGCTGGGCTATGGGCTCGCGGGGCTGGAATTTGCCCACGGCATCCCCGGCTCGCTGGGCGGCGC
>OLYC01000130.1_pt1 | contig 70695 bp, 87 predicted proteins | sample 1674271 | NCBI WGS metagenome assembly OLYC01 (sample SAMEA103958154, study PRJEB25191) | human gut metagenome
GATTGAACACTTTTCTTTTGTGTTTACTGTCATTAAGGTTCAATGGCATAAGCCTCAAATCTCTTTTGCCTGTAGGTCATTAAGGTTTCTATTGTTTCTCTATTACTACTTGTACGCTTTTCTCTTGAGTTCAACCTTAGTCCTTATTAGGGTTTATCGCTGTTCTCTATTAACTACTTGTACAGTTCTTCTGTCTTTGAGTTCAATAATTTTGTTTTTGTCGGCATTCCCAGAAGTTCCTAGAATAATTAATAGGATATATTATGTTCTCTATTACTACTTGTACGTTTTGGACGAAAATTCTATGTACAGAATCATCCCATTAGAGGTTAGTCCTTAAACCCTATTTTCCTCTGTCAGATACCTTGAAACTTCTGTCAAAAACGTACAATCGCCCATTTTTGAGGACCGTTTGCAGTCTTGAGTTCCTTAATCCTACAAGGAGATTTGCAAGTGTTAAGGATTTTCTCATTTGTGAAGGTAACCTTCACAAATGACCTTAAAACCTTTGAACGTTCTTTCAAACCGTACAAACCTACCAAAAGAAACAAAAAAAGCCGGTTTATCCGGCTTTATGGTTCTGCGTTCCTACAGGAAGAAGAAATATCACTAACAAACACGCCCTACTTGTTGACAGGCGGATATGTTTGCGCTATAAATAAATTGTAAAGAAAATGAATTGGAGGCTTTATGATATGAAAACATTTAAAGAATTTCTTGAAGAACGTGTTCTGAATATTGGTGATAAGAGTGTTTCTTATCCTAAATTTGGAAATATCTTAATTCTTGCGGGCGGTGCTGGCTGTTTTGCTGGTGATACTCTAGTTAAAACTGATAAAGGCTACAAACCCATTCAGGAAATTGAAAATGGTGATATGGTTGAAACATTAAATGAAACTACAGGCGAACATGAATGGAAGCCTGTCGAAAATATTCATGTGTTCCAGCCAACGAAACGAATGGTTAAGCTCACTCTTGACACAGGAGAAACAATAATTTGTTCCGAAGACCATGAGTTTTATGTTGATGGAAAATGGGTAGAGGCTAAAGACCTTTAAATTATATAAGCGCCTTCATATAAATACTGAAAAGTGTTTACTGGAGGCGCACGATGCGGCTTTATAATAAAAGAGATGAAAATTCAATTATCATTGACACATATTCAGTGGATAAAATTTTAGAAGTTATCAAATCTATTTTAAGCGAAAGGATATATGATTTTGTTGATTTTGGACCGAATTTCAAACCAGCCATTTTACGTTATATAAATGAAACAATAACAGGAAAATATAATATTAACACCTATATAAGGAATTGTATTGGAATACTAAATTCAATTTTAGTTGAGAAATATAATTGTAAAAATACAGCAGTAAAACGATTATATTTGGGTTATTATATTGAAATTGGCGTGAAGGAACCGCAAAAAGCATTACATAAAGAACAACAAAAGCGTTCACCTCGTTGTGTTGAATATTGGTTAAATAAAGGGTTTTCTTTAGAAAATGCTAAAAATAAAGTATCAGAGTATCAACGTACTAATGGTTATTATTCAGCAGAAAAATTGAAAGTTGACTATTGGTTACAAGCTGGATTTTCTATTAAAGAAGCAGAAGAACGTGTCAATATACAAAGAATAAAAATTGCATCATCTTCAAAAGAACATATGAAAATGATACATGGGTATTCTGATGAGGAAATTAAACAAATCCAAAAAGAAAAATATAACGGAAGAGACGTAAAGAAATATGCTGTAAAACATAATGTGACTATAGAAGAAGCTGAAAGATGTATTGCAGATATAATAAATCGTTCAAGACGATTTGGCTCTGAAAATGGGATGTACGGTAGACCGTCACCATTAAAGAGCGGAGCCGCATACAGTGGTTACTATAAAGAATATTTGTTTAGAAGTTTGCCAGAATACTATTTTATCAAGTATAATGAAGATAAAGGCATTAAATCAGCCGAAAAAGACTTTGCCATTAGGTTGACTAATGGAAAAACATATCATCCAGATTTTGTCATAGGAAAAACAATTTATGAAATTAAGGCTGATTATATGATGAATAATCCAGAAACAATTCAAAAAATTAGAGAACTTGGTGAGGCTTTTCCAGAATATGAAATAAAACTTATTTCAGCTTCTAGCATAAAGCCACTTGACAAACAAACGATTTTGAGCGATATAAAAAATAATAATTTACGAATAGTAAGTAATAAACAAGAACGTTTCAACAAATATCTTGGAGGTAAATTTTAATGAAGGTTATTAAAAAAGAATATATTGAGTATGATAAACCCATTTACGATTTAAGCGTAGAAGGGAATCATAATTATATAATCACAAAATCTGATATTGTAGTTCATAATTCAGGGAAGGGATTTGCTTTATCCCGTATGATTGCATTTGAAGGTAAACGTTTTGACGTTGACACTATCAAAACAGAATTGCTGAAATTCAAGCCAGCTGAATTGTCAAAAAAGTTTGCCGAACAAACTGGTCGTTATCTTGAATCCATTAATCTGACTGACCCAGTTGACGCATCCTTAATGCACCAATTTGTGGCAGATAATAAACTTAGCGACAAAATGATGACTGCGTTTTTTCTGGCACAAGTTGGAAATCCAAAACACAAGCCAAATGTCATTATGGACGTTACTTTAAAAAACATTGATAAGCTGAAGGAAATTTCAGAACTTGCACAGTTAGGTGGTTATAATAGGAAGAAAATCCATATTGTTTGGATTATCAACGATTTTAACGTAGCGATCGCACAAAATAAAGCTAGGTCACGTACTGTTTCTCCTGAAGTCATGTTTAAAACGCATATTGGTGCGGCTAAAACAATGAAAGAACTTGTAGCAAATAGTGATGAATACCGTAAATACGCTGATGGTGATATTTGGGCACTGTTCAACAAAGTCAATGTAGATAACAAGTTGACAAAGGGACAGACTTCATTTGTGGTTGATTTTTATACCGCAGTGCGTATCAAGAAAGCTGGTGAGCCTGCAAATTATGCAGATGTTGAACAGCAGATTATTGACAAAATTAATTCCTACGTACCTTCAAACGCTAAGTGGTAAACAAAACTAAAAACTTATGTATAGAAAAAAGGCACCTTTAAGGTGCCCTTTTTGTTTTCAGTTGACCATGATTTTATTTCAGTTTTTGTAGGTTCAGCACGTCACAAATAAAACAGTCTGCGGAATCATTATACACATACCTAAAGTTTTCGTTGTGTCCACATTCAGCGTTTCCCGAAGAAGCGTATTCCAGCATTCCCTTATTGTATTCGTAAATGTATCTGGGTTGTTCAGCCTTTAGGTTTTCCGTATATCTGTCCAGAAAATCAGGAACACACCTATTAATTCTTACCAATGTTGACAGAAGTTTTTTCCGTGTTGGAGCAAGTTCGTCTGGATTGCTTTTGTTGAGCTTGATATATGGAATGAAGTTGAAAGCCCATGAGTTTCCAAAAAATTTTTCAGTTAGTTTTGTGTCATCCAGACCATTGATATAATCACACGCTTTTTCGGTAAGAATGCAGTTCTGTACCTTAGCCATTTCATTATATTGTACAGCAAGCCGTTCACAAAAGATATTATGGTAGGATTCATCCAATTCAGTTTTAAATCTGAACGCAATATCATAAGAAGAAGTGAACTTTATTCTTTCAAGGAGCTTTACTTCTTTAAAAATATCAAGAAATTCAGTTACTAAAGCACTGTCAGGATATATTAGATTGGAGTTGATATACAGATACTCTATAATATTGCGTTTCATGTAGTGAGCGATTAAGTAACCTAGGCTGAATAACTCAGATTTAACTTTAGACGGAAGCCCAATATCAAAGATTTCACCACCCATTAAAAGAACATGAAACGTTTTCTGTGTGTTTAACTTCTCAATAAAGGAATAAACCGCTTTTATTGAATCATATTTTTCATCATTGCTCAGGAATTTAGATGGATATTTCTTTCTATTGTGTTTCTGATGGCAGAAAGTACAATTGTTGTTACAGTTGTTCCATAGAATAAATTCATAGATGGGTCTGATTTCAGGCATGCAAAACGTCCTTTAAAATAGTTTTGGAATATTCTAATATACCTATATACCTGTAAGGCTCCAGAAGGACCTCTGGAGGATTTTGTACATTTGACATGTTCTTAGTCAAGAAATCTGTTATAAGGCTTTGTGAAGTCCTTCTGAGGAGAGGAAATCTTGTGCTGCAGGTATACAAGCCCTTTTGCTTTACAATTATACAGAGTTATGGTAGAATTTATGTCACCCATCGCTCCTCTCATGATGCCGGGAAGAAATGCCTGCATTGGGTGCTTGAAAATATTCCAGATACCATATAAAATGTTGTTATTGTTTCTGAAATATCCTTCATTGAACACGTTGCCAATATGGTTTCCAATATCAGCGACAATATCTTTTAAGTGTTCAACTCTGAAAGATTGAATGAACGTGCAGTTGTCCATGATAAGCTGACCGTTGTCGTGTGCCCACGCACCAAAATTGCGGGTATCAAAATAATCAGGGTCACCCCAGTTTTTGATGGTGCAGTTTTCCATGAAACAAATTGAGTTGCTTTGAACTTCTGGACCTCGTCTTCCAAAATTTTCAAAAGTGCAATTACTAAAGAAAGCTAACGATTTCCGTTCTCCTGGGTCACCTGTACCAATGAGGCATGCCTTTCTTCCATTTTTGAATACGCAGTCCTCAAAAGCGACAATTCCACCATGAACAACAGAAACTAATTCATCAGTGTCGTCTTTGCATTCAGAGAAGTCCACAGTGCAGTTACGGACAAGAACAGGTTTAGGATAATCACTGCCTTCAATATGAATGCCGTCTCCTTCTACTGTTGGACGTGTATACAGCTGATTGACCAGAATATTCCAACAATCAAGAAGAAGATTTTTATAAGGATAGAGATATTCATGACCTAATGGGAAAATACCTGGCGTACTAGACACAATTTTACTCCTGTTTTTGATGGTTGATATGAACAGCCCTATTTATCCCTTGCGTAGATGGTATCATTCTTCACGAACACCAAAAGAACATCGGGATATTTTTCACAGAAATTTCTTGCTACTTGTGGTGTTTCACAGATAGGCATCCCATTGTCATTCATGGAAGTATTAACCAGGATAGGCAAATTGTTTTCTTTCATGAGAGAATAGAGTGTGTGATTATATGGATTATCAATAAGGACCTGTGGACGTGAAGAGTTATCAGGAGCACAAACCGCTGGTAATTTTCTTTGGTATTCTTGCCGTATGTATTCCGTTGAAAGCATTGTTTTGTGTGGAGCCCAAATTTTTCCAGGTACGTCAAAAAACGTTTTAAAAGCGGAATCCAGAACAACAGGTGCTAATGGACGCCAATATTCCCTATGCTTGATTTCGTTTAGTCTGTACGCCGTTTTTTTGAGTGTTGGGTCAGCTAATAAAGACCTGTGGCAGAGTGCTCTGGGACCATATTCAGAACCACCTTCAAACCATGCAATAACAGTGCCATTTTTCAGCTTTTCCGCAATTTCTTCTTTGGAAATAATCCGGTTATAATTTTTTGGTACCGGATACGTTACTTTATTGTAGATATATGGCTTATGGGAATTTTGGTTGTATTCCATTGCCATTCTGCCAATAATATTACCGGAGTCCTCACACATATTAGGTATGAACAGGTTATCCCATTTTCCACTCCTGATAATCTTTCCGTTACAGACACAATTTAAGCCGCATCCACCTGTTATAATCAGGTTTCTGCTTGGAAGAACATTGTGCATATAATCAAGAAGACTGAAAACAGCCTGTTCAAAAATGTATTGAATTTTTCCGGCTAAATTTGCGTACCTAAAACTGAAGGTGTCTGTATGGCTTTCGTTTGGAGCAATTAAACTCTCAATATATTTTTCATTGCTGAAATTCGCCAGAAAATTACCGGATTCATTTTTTTCAGAAACAGTATAGAATATTCCAGAGTTTTCTATAATATCACCAGTGCGGCTATCGACAAGGAAAAATGGGTCAGGATTACCTATATTATCAGCATATGAAGAAAGCCCCATAAGCCTTCCGGCATAATCCTTTTCACCCCAACCGCAAAGAGAAACACCGAAGGCGTACCATGTGCCAAGAGAATACGCAAATGGGTATACTCTGACCTCTTCTATTTTGTCGTTTTTAGCGGAATAGATACCAATAGCCCTACCGTTTGGTCTGTCCATTCCATCAATAACAAGAATTGCCGCATCGTTAAATCCTGATTGAGCGTAGGCAGCCCAAGCATGGCACAAATGGTGCACTTTGTAATCAGGATTATTTGGTAAAATATATTTGCAGTCTGATTTTGAAAAACCAAATCGCTTAGCTGTCTGGAACAGCCATTCAGGAGCATTGGGTACTTTTTTTGTTTCAATCAGAAACTGTACCTTGCCATTGATAACCATTCCATTAGAGCCCTTATCGTTCATTTCCATGGCTTTACACGCTGTCCTTGTTTAAGACAATATAGGTAACATCTTCTGCGTGGTCAAAATCAAAATTACTGATAAAAAGGTTTTCTGTATTGGTATCAGAAAAAGCAACACCCATTTTAATAATTCCATTGTCAGGTTCCTGTACAGGTATGCCTATTCTCATAAACCTGAAAGAGGTGTCTTCGTAAGACACAATCTGTTTGTCACGTAAAACAGCTTTTGAGATATTTGCGTCGTTTGCCTGAATAAGGCTTATATTGGACGGGTATGTATTGGCATCAGGAACAAAAAGCCCTATATAAATTCCAGGCTTGAGAATAAGAGGATTTAATTCCTCATCAACAGCCGGAAACATGTTACAAGGATATCCTGTGGCAGTGCCTGTTGTGGTTCCATCAACAATATAGAGCATATCCGGAAATTCTGAATTTCTGTCAGAATCCATAATACCGACAAGTACCTGTTGTTTTGGGTTTGCCGTCGCATCCGCATATTGTTGCATATACTTGGATACTTCTATATTGAGTTTCGGCGCAAGTTTTTTGGGTAATTCCTCATGCCATATAGAGGCTTCAATATCAGGCAGCTCTTTTTGGTGGTTCTGTAAAATTTCATCAACAGCGTTTATGATTTCATCACAAATGACATCATTTTCTGTGCCAAAACCTAATTTGTTTGGCTTTCGTACGTTCACGTAAACGTTTATTGCATGTTCGGCTTTAACAATATCCTCAATAATATTTGAGCCATTACAGATTTTGTAATTATCGAGTAGGTCAACCTCACCTATAGTGGGATTCCAAAAACCATATTGAAGGGTTTCCAGAAGTTTATTTCCTTGACCCATTGTTTTGAGGATTGCCTTGGTGTGGTCAAGTAGAGATTTTGCCATTTCTGGAGTTATCGTCACCAGCTGCCTTTCTTTCAGTTCACCCCAGCCTTCAGGTATTACCGAATTTGTCCTGAATGAATATCCAGCTTTATTAATAGCCTCTCGTAACTTTTCGTAAGTCATTTCCATGTTTCTACATCCCACCTGAATTAATAAAAATTTTTATATCGTCCTGAATTTTTGTTGCGGAATCAAGATACCCACAACAATTATGACATTTGGTTAAGTTTGTGCACGTGGTTTCCATCTTATCTCTTTCTGGAAGAATTACCCAGTCTCTGCCGTTAATGGAATAATGGAGCTCCGATGAATGAAATTTATGGTCTGATATTCCACGTAGGTCAAATAAGTTTCCGTGCTTCTGCAAAAGCTCCAAGAAGTCTTTACGTTTTGGAAAGAAACCAGGATATTTTTTCTCAAAGGTTTCTTTGGTAATACCCTGCCAATCAGAATAAAATGGAAGGTACGGAATGTTGAAATCAACCCTGCATTGATACGTTTTCTGAAACTGGTTTAAGTAATCTGGATTTTGCTTAATGGTATCAATAAGGTATTGGGTAAGTATCATTTCAACATGGATACGAATATCCTTACTCATTTCATGGGTTTTATTGACAAGGTAAATCCAGTTTTTAAGTGTTATATCGGTGAATCTGTATTTTTTGTCATAAGACGTGCATATCAGAACGTTTTTTGCGTATTGCTTCTTCACTATAAAGTCACAAAATTCAAGATAGTCAGCCGCGTTTTTATACATCATGGAAGCGGTAATGCAGAAGCGTCCTGTTGGTCCTAGCTTATCGATTATAAGAGAACACAGTTCATAGAATTTTTCTTTTGTTCTTTTATCAGACAATTGACCGTCAAAAAATTCACCACCCATTAACCCTATTGTAGAGTTTTCAGGTATGTTTCTGTTTTCCAGTGTCTTAATGGCATAATCAAGGATTTTCTTTTTGTCCCGTTTATCCTCTATGAATTTGTTGAAACAATATCCGCAATGATGCTTACAAGATTTCCAGAGTTCAAATTGTAGGAACATTTTGTTACCCTTCTAAAGTTTACCGTACATGTTCTCAATATCACACAACATACAGTTATCCGAATCACTATAGCATTTATATAGGACGCTATGCCCACAATCCTGCAGAACTTCCTTGCCATCCGCTAGAATTGGTTGTGTGAACACAGTATCCTCAGGCTTATACAGTCCAGTATACTTAAATGTGCCTGAGTTTTTGGTTGACATAATAGTATTGTAGTGAATATCCGGAAAATTCTTTTCAAGATATACCAAAAATTTCAGGAAACTTGAACGGCGAAAAAAGAAATCGTTCAGTGGCAGATTTTGTGACCGAATAGGATGAGGATATAGAAATACAAGTTGATTTCCAGGTATATCCTTATCAATGAAGTCTCTGATACTCCATTTGTTATTGTACACCGATTGAATTACATACTCTGTCAGTATCATTTGAATGCCGACACAATAGTTGTATCTCTTTCTAAAAGCGTTAATGTTTTGCAGTGCCAGTTTTCTTGCGTGTTCAGTATGATAGCGATATTTTATATCATACGAAAAGTTGACATCAACCTGTTTAATACTGCATTTCTTTACTATGCTATCAATGCAGGCAAACAGAAATTCAGGAGTATAAATCCCATTGGTCACTGTAGAGTATCGTGCGACTTGTGACTTTTTGAGGATTTTTTCGCATATATCGTCAACTAGTAACAGGTATTCCTTTTCATAGAGAGGGTCCTTAAAACCATAAACTTCACCACCAAGAAGAGAAATACCGTTCCTAAATTTGTGTAACCAATCAATGTGGTTTATGTTTTCTCTGATTTTGTGGATTCGTTTCACAATATCATTAGCGGAAAGAACCCTTTTGTCTTTGCATAAACAGAAATCACAATGATTGGTACAGTTAGGCAGAACCGAGTATTGCACCATGTTGCCTATCATTTTATCCTCTCAACATCACAAATAAAGCACTTGTCAGAATCCTCATAATTGGCATATTCTGTTGGGTGCTGACATGGAAGGACGTCCTGAATATCGTCTTCAAGAACACTGTGGAAAGTTGCCAAGTCTCTTGTTTGAAGTTTATTAAGTTTAGTGAAAAAGATACTTTCGGCACGCCGATAATTTTGGTGAAGAAGCCTGTACCATATACCGGCATATTTTGTCTGTTGTAAGGTAATCAGAAACCTCAAACAATCATTTCTCTTTGGAAAGAAGTCTTTCAGCTTAAGGAGCTCCGGCTTTCCCTGCGCAGGAATGAAATCAAAATCCATATCCATGATACGCAGAACATCCTTATCGTGAGAAAAGAATAGGTCAATGAATTTTTGCGTAAGAATAGAAGTAATATGTACAGGGACCCTTTTTTTGTTCAAGATTTCAATATTTTTGTTCCAATATTCCAGAGAACGTTTAGTGAACCTATAAACAGGGTCCCATGAAGTACCAACTAATACTGATTTTGTAATGTCAACATGGTTTTTTAGAAAAAGGTCAAGAGTTAATTTTAACAGGCTTGTCTTATACGGATACTTAAGAGAAGTAATAAGAAATACCTTTTTGAGTTTGCCTTCCTTAACCAGTTCGCTGATACTTTCAATAAAAACGTTAAACGTATCAGTGATTTCCTCATCATAACTGTTGAAAATTTCTCCGCCTCTTAGGAGAAGAGTATCATAATTATTCCAGTCAACAGTTTTTAAATATTCGATACCGTTTTCTAGATATTTGATTTTGATACTATTGGGCACCAAATCACTTGGGCTGTTTTCTTCCTTGCCTAATTTCTTGCTTCTTTGTGCTGACAACTCAAGATTACAGAAAGAACAACGGTTGCACCTGCACTCTGCCCATAATTCAATTTGTAGCTGTTTGTTCATTTTAAATCCTATAATAGGCAATATACATAGAACTGGACGAGGAACTGGAAGACGAGGAACTGGAAGAAGAAGAACTGGAAGACGAACAACACGAGCTGACATTCAGAGTTAGAGACAGACCAGACCACGAAACCGTACAGGCATGAGAGGAATAGTTAGTAATTGCGGATTGAATATTGTTTATCATGGTTGTAATGTCAGAAGCCCTAATTGGGTCCATTTCTGAAATATCAGTTAGCGTTGGTGCGCTGTTTGGTGCATAAAACCTTGCGTGCGCCTGATCTAATGGATTTGTTAGGACAATGAAATTAGCGGACACATATTTAAAAACCGCTGTGAAAAACTGAATAAGGAGTTTGACCGTTAGTAGGTTATTCCGTTTATCCGCAAATCCATTTGCCGCAAGCCACGAGTTCCAGTGAGACTGAAAGGTGGCTTTAGGAACAACATTTGTATAGCCTGCAAATGAAATTGTCACCGAACCTGAACAATTTGCGCTTGCCTTGTCATGAGAACCGTTCTTGCTGTTAGAAACAGTTCTTGTGAAAGACGTGAAATTTCCATTAGTAGCATTTCCTGAAAGTCTATCAATATTATCAGCGCACGACAGCAGTTTTTCGTAAGTGCTGTCTATAACATCGCCGAAATTAATATTAGCGCCGCCAACAATTGCCATAATTTTTAATCCTTTTTATTGAGTAAATCATCAAGAAATGAAGTGACAAAGGTATGTGCCTGAAAAAGTTTTGAAAGGATATAAAAACCACCTTTCACTTTCGGCAGTTCATTAATATTCAAATCTTCCAAATCGGCAGCATTCATCATGGTAGCAATGACTGGGACTGTGGAGTTAGTAAGAAAGCCAAATACAAGTGAAGGAATTTCTACCGCATTCTCCTGTACATCACATTCATTTATGTCACAAGACTTAATGATAGCGAGAAAGTATTTAATAACAGTAAAAGAAAAGTCATTTATTTCATCAATAAGCCCCATCTTAACATCAATAAATTCAGAAACATCATTAATGTAAGACTTTTCATCCTCAAAGAAGTTATCATCAAATGTATTGTAGGAATTGACCATCCGATAAATGTTCAGGATGTCAACCTCATTGTCAGTGTTCAGATTGTTAAAAATCTTTTTGAAGTAGTCAATCTTTTCTTTTACCGGAAGTTTTTTGATTTCAATAGCTGTCATTTTGCACCTCGTTTAACTTGTCATTTAACCTGCAAAGATAGAATAAGAATAAGTCCATGTTCCCCAGGAAGTTCCATCATAACATCTTACAAGGACGTTAGCGGGACCAGAAGTTGTGGTTGATACACCTGAGGAGTGCATTCGGGCTTCCTGTAAAATCTGAACAGAAGAATCATCACTGTAGGCAGACACCTCTACCCACCAATTTGCGTCCGCTGAAATGGGAGCGTTAATTGTGTCTCTTGTGGTGGTAACATAATATTTACCTGGAAGAATTAGGTTGTTAAAATTACTGTTCAGAAGAGTATTGCCATTGGCATTATAGGACGCAGTATTGATTGTTGTTACTAACTGCCAATTAGTTCCATCATACACAAAACAATAAACCACATTTTTCTGTAGAATATTAGGAAGCACCGGGCTACCATTACTTATAATAGGTTTTGCGCCGGTACCATTTACATTAAGCGTGGCAGAAGTAACCGTATTTGTGTTGGAAAACTTTATGTAAATTACAGCGCCCGTTTTTAAGGTAAAGTTTGTGCATGTAACAGTTTTTGCCTGTATAGTTCCTGAGGTTGAACAGACACCGTACCTAATAGCGTTAGAGGTTACCCATTTTGTAGTAGCAATCTGTCCATCAAAAGCACCATCGTTAGGTGTAGGAGCATATGTATACCCAGTTCCATCACTTCTGCAAGAAACACTGATTTGAGCGTTTTTTGTGCTGCCCGATTTTGCCTGATACGCAGTGAGAGAAGTTTTTACCTCATTGCTATTGGACAGTGAAATATCCAAAGCACCAATTTTGTGGGACGCATCATTGTTTGCGGATTTGTCAAGTGCGTAAACACCCCAATAAGATACCGTTGTCGGAGTAGTTCCTTTTGTAGTGCCTGTATTTGGAAGGACAATACCCGGAGCTGTATTTGCTGTAATTATATTCTTTTGGAATGTTTTTGTGCCTGTGACCGTTTCATCTTTTGCTATGTGAACAACAAGGTCATCATTGGGAATTTGTGTTATTGCATGGTTGGTGTCATCAATAGCCTTATTAATAGAGCTAATAGCCAGGTTTAGCTTGTTTTTCCATACTTCAAACGGATCAGTTAAAAGAATTTTGTTGTTTAGGATGTTATCAATAGAATCAGCCATAATGCTTTACCTATGAAACGTTTTAAGCATCCGTAGAAGTTACTTCCAGAATACTAAGAGTAATATCAACAGCATTATTTGAGGCATCACCAACCGCAATGCCTACAATGGAATATCCTGGCTTGACCAAAATCTTAGGCAGTGTGACAGAACTTCCATATTGAATTTCTGTTTCAGCAAGAAGATAAACGTTTGTGCTTCCATTGGTAAGATAGAGCGATACCGTAACAGCTTCCTTTGCGGAGGAAGTGTTGGATATAACTCCAGAAAAAATAATACTTGAAGTATCGTTTGGAGTAGTATATAAAGTTGCCGCTGTTGTCGTTAGCTTTTGTACAACCGATTTAAATGTCATTATAGTTAATCCTCAATAAAGAAATTATGTTATTTGGCAAGTCGGACTTGCCTATTTATCAATTTTAACAGGCAAAATGGAATCAACCTCGTTTTCCTTAAAAGTCTGTTCTTCTTCCTTTTGCAGTGCCCTCTGTGCAGCCTTATAACTTTTCTTATCAGTAGCGGGATAATGGTTATTGACTTCTGACACTTTATTGCAAAGAACATCTCTCTTTTTTTGTATTTCGCTATCCTCAAGCGTATCAAAGTCAACCAATAAGGAAACATATTCTTCCCGAATACCCCATAACGTGTTTGCCGCTTTCCTATGCTGGTTTAATTCATCCCGAATCTTATATTCCTTGAAGTAGAGATTTAGTAGAAACAAACACAATGTTACCGATATTAGTCCCAGCCAAGCCCATGAGGGATTTCCCGTTAGGAAGCTGACAAACGTTGCCACAAAAAACAATGCGGTCAATATAATTTCCGCGTTGCACATATATTTGATTTTTTCTCAAGTCTGTCAGCTAATTTGTGATGGGCAGTGTAGGTGTAGATAACTTTTCCACAAGCGTCTTTTATTTGGTTTTTTAATTGTGCCCTATAGTTTTTATCATTTTCCATTTTTACACCTCATATTAGGCATTCTCTGTATAACTTTTGGTACCAAGTTATTCTAGAGAAAATTATTATATGGGAACGTCCTAGAGTTTTAGGGTATGACAGGAATCTCAGGAGGCACTTCAGGCGTCGGCGGGTCTATAGGCAGTGGTGTGTCAGGATTTGTAGTACCTGAATCAGAACCAAGTACCAGAGCCAGAGCCAGAACCACCTGACTCTGTACCACCAGAACCTGTACCTGAACCACCTGACTCTGTACCACCAGAACCACTATTAGAATCACTGTTATTTAAAGAATTAACATAGTTATATGCCTGTACAAGGTCAAAGTCGGCAGGAAGTTTAAGAGTTGAGTTATCACCAAGTATAAGAGCGTAAGCAATACAGGCATTAATAGCCTTTTTGTATTTTGAATCTACATTAGCACTAAGGTTATTGTACTTTGTTGTTAAATCTTCCTGTTTGGTCTTTAAATCTTCCTGCTTGGTATTTAATTCATTATATTTTGTTGTTAAATCAGAATCAGCACTCTTCAATTCGTTGTAATGTTGAGTTTGTAGAGTATCAAGAGCCTCTACTCTAAGCCCATATACACTAACATCGTTGAGGCTTTTATTGAATTTGTTTTTCCATTCAATAAAAGTATCAGTTATTTTTAATTCATTTTCTGCCATATTAGATTGACCGCCTCTGCTATATCAGATATTTTCTTTTCAATTTCAGAAACTTTATTTTCCAGAGCTTCTCTTGCATGGTAATCACGTTGAGACTTTTTTTGAAGTTCTTTTCTTACTTTTGCCTGTTTATACCCATCCTCATCAAGGTTTATTATGGCTCCGGAAAATTTATCACGTATAATCTTCATGGGATCCTCTAAAAACAGGCAGCAAGGATTATAGGAAAATTTCCCAGCTGCCTGTTTTACATTATATTAGAGTGTGGAAATTACCCTTAAGTTACGTACTCTTGGAATATTAATCTTGTCTTTTGATTTCAAAACAAGTTTGACCGCAAACGTCTGAAATTCACTTTCAATATCCAGTTTGGGGTAATAGGTATATTCAATAAAGGAATTGCCTTTTTCAAGTGTTGTGTTGTTGTTTGTTTCCATTGTCATTGGACGCCAAACAACCTGTTCATCCTGTTTGACTGTGGAAACAGTTTTGAGAACATGAATCATTTTCCATGAAATTGACATATCAGTCGGTATCTGATTAGCTTCTACATTACGGAGCGCCTGCCACATGTATCCATTATAAAACACATAATCACCTAATTTATACGAGGATGAAGAGTTCCATGTATCCACAGAAATCTTAGTTGTCGAAAAAATAGGTATCAGTAAAATATGTGTATATTTAGAATCAAGCCCCGTATATTGATTTTCTGCAGAGGACGCCGTGCTTACTGTTTTAAAAGCATCTGGGTCAGATACAGCCCGTAGGTAGATTTTAGAAGCACTTGCGGAATAACCTGTTATTTCAATTTCTGATTGTGGTTCAAGCACCTTGTCCACGCTGTTATAGTAATACATCTGGACGCTTTTTCCACGCAGGTTTTCTCCAGAAGACGTGGAAATACCTATTGAGCCCTTGGTTGATTGAAGAACATATACAGGATTATATGTATTTGCCTTAAAGTATACATCAACAGCGGAATCATTAGGACAGATAGCGTCAAGAATGCACCTGATATTGTCAGAAGAGTATTTTAGTGTAGTAATCTTTGAGATATAGGTTCCCGCAATATAAGGATAAACATTTGCATCACTTTCTGTATTCGTTGTTACAATGTTGTTTGTGAAAATACCATAAGTGTCTTCAAGGTCTATTTCAGGCGTTAGTGCGCTGTTATTTGTTTTAATCGTTATTTTAACATCAAGAGAGTTTGTTGTATCAGCGGTTATAGACTTTAACGAGGTAAAGAAAATATCCGAATAGTTTTCAAACGGTGTATATGAGGATTCCGTGTTCCATCTGTACGCATAAGATACGGTAGTACCTTCAGGAGCGTATACATTGGAAACAAGAGTTGCCATTGCCACGTCAAGGTCTTTCTCAATTGGGCTAAGATTGAAAACAGCTGTTCCCATAACATTGGTATCAAAGACACATTTATGCAGTCTAAATGTTAGGTCAGACTGTGTTTCAGCTACCCAAGTTCTGGTATTTTGTGACATAAACAGGTTACCCAGATAAGGCTGTTCATGTACACCGATACCTGTATTTAAGTCTGTATGACCTAATGTAGAAATGAATAGGCTGTATTCGTATGAAGTCGTGGCAACAACAATGGCATATTCCTGTTTTCCGGCAAGATAAACCGGCGACTCAAATTTGAAGTTGGTAGGAATTGTTCCAGTATCAGAAACATTAACCTTTTGTGGTGGCAGGCTCACCATGGAAAACGGAAGAACATGGGTTGTAGGAATGCCATTTTCACATTCTACCAGATAACACCATACCTCAACATTAGTAGAATCCTTTGTTTTAAAATAAACGTCTACACTGTCAGCGTATATACCGTCAGCATCCTCTATGTAAATTGATTCCGCAATAGGATCCCATGCAGCTTCTCTCACACCGCTGACCTTGGCATTCAGAGTGACAGGTGTCCATTTTCTGATATAGGTCCTATCAATTTCTGTCCATACGGTTTTGCCCTTAGAAGTGAAATAGGCTTCACCTGTTGAGGTATCTTCTGAATCCTTCATAGCAAAGAGTTTTGTACCGCATGGAATATTTTCAGGAACAACAAATGTGCCAGAAAGTTTACCATCTGAATCAGGAACGGCATTTGTTAAAGTAACTTCTTTCCCATCCAGAGTAGCGGTCACAGGAACACCAGGACGTAATCCGGTAACATCATACTGAATGGTGCTTTGCCGCATAAATTCATCCTGTGTCTCTTTCTGCGTCTTATAGTCGGATACAGTCCATGACCCTGTGTAGGTAGTTTCCTGTGAATAACTTGTAGTTACTTCCTTACCGATATAATTGCCATAACCCCAGTTAACTCCGTTTTGGTGGTTAGTGTAATGCTGGGTTGTTGACCATGTTCTATATGTTGACGGAGGCTTTGCGCTTTCGGAGTATTTTGTCGATACCACAAACTGACCTAAATTATTGACCCATGTATCAATAGAAGGTGTTAGAGTGATATTGCCCTTCCAGGTGTAAAACAAAAGGTTCTGAACATTAACGGTATCGGTTACAAAATTGTTTTCTGCCCAAACCGCAGTGGTGTATGGAAGGGTTGCCGTTTTGCTTTGCGTTTTTATGTTTGTAGACTTTCCAACGTTTAATTTTAGCGGAATATTTTCAGCATTATAATTTGAGCGTAAACTCTGTTCGATTGCGTCTATATTGCAGTTCCATTCAGCGTTGGTGTAGTCAGCGTTGTCAAAATTACTGAAATTGTCTGTAAAGATACCTGTTTTATATCGGTTCAGTCCAGAAGTATCAGTAATCTGCATATTAACAGCGGATTGTTCCAGCTGATTGAGAGAAACCATATCCTCAACGTTGGTAAGCCTTGTGTTAAGTTTGCCGATATCCTTCATGGTGTATCTTCTGTTGTCAACGTATGTTAAACCTACATCAGACACACTTCTAACATATGGCTTATTTTCAAGGTAATATAGAACCATAATGTATTCATTCCCAACAGGCTCAACCGGATTTTCAGAAGAGATACCAGGAAGAATACCAAACTCACCATTAGACGCAACATAAAGAGCGTCAATTCTTGGCAGATACTTTGTTACATCAGCGATTAATTCAGTTCTTGGAATAGGCACATTCTCAAAGGTGTTTGTGGTATCAGAACTTTTGGTCCTGAAATCAAAACAATCTGTAAGCCTATACGTGGTGCCATTGTCAGCGGTATAAGTTGGAATAGCATCATAAATGGGCTTATTGCCATATGCTGATTGATTTTGTGAGGTCACATAGGAATCAACCGTGAATGGACCTGAACCGGAGTGAATAAAATACCTATAGGTTACCTGATATTGTGTGCTTGCGTTAACAGAGTTTTTAAAGGTGTTCAGAACATCGGAATTGAAACCGGATAACGAACCGTTATTATAATAGTAATCAGATTGACCATTATTAAAATTCAGGTATGGCTTTAGGTTATCGGGTGTTTTGACATTGGTGTTGGAAGACTGAACAATAGAGACAATATCCAGAATGTCAGCGTTGCCTAATGTTTTGACTGATACATTAGGTAATACAGTAAAGGTTTCTGTTACAGTAGTTAACGTCTTGGAACGCTGTGAACCTCTATCAGAATTTGTTTTGACGTAAACTGTGTATTGGGTGTTGTTCTGAATAGCGTCTCCTGAAATAATAGCGTAGGACACCGTGTCTGTATTATTCGGTGTCATGATTAATTCGTCAACGTTCAGAAACTTATTATCAGAATAAACCGCAATAAGCCCTTCTGTTGTGGGCATATTGATAGAAGGATTCGACTCAAGAATTGTCAGGGTATTGTTATTTGAGGATGTTGCTGTATATTTCCGTACCATCTGATATTGAATAGAATTATCAACAATGGTATTGACATTTTCCTGACCAGTGGAATAAATGAAGGGTACTTCTGTCCCATTCAGTTCCGCATATCCATCTTCATTGATATAAAGGTTAATATAGGATGTACTGTCATTTTGAGAGACAAGACTTCTAGCACCATTAAAACTGTTAACTACGTTAGAAGTATTGATAAGGTAAATCCTAAATTGAGAACCTTCTCTGGAGTAATTAAAAATGGTAGCCGTGCCAAGAACAGACCCAGTACCATTTGTTCCTGACATAACATTAACATTGGTTTTAGACGCTGGAAGGTTTTTTGCGTCCAAAACATTATTTGACATTAAGCCTAGAGCATAGCAGCCGCTTTCATTAAACACCGAGGTATTATGTTTGGTGATAGTGTCTCTTGGCTTATCTACAGTGAGTGAGGTAGAAACAATGGTATTGACTTCATACCCACGAACATAACCCAAACCTTCCTGAATATCAATCCTATATTGGGACGCATTGTTTGGAATATCATAGAGCTGAATTTTCCAAGGATTCACCGTATAGGAACCGGATTCATCATATGTTCTTTTTGCCAGTAAATCGATTAGTTTGGTATCTGATAATGGGTTAGACTGTTCCTTGATAATTCTATTGTTTTCAATGGTGATGCCTGAAATAAACCTAACATCCTCAGGAGCGGTACTACCAGAAAATGAATAGAGTTCAGCGGATAGGCTTAGCCTATGTGCGCCAGGAGCTCCATAGTTTGTGCTTCCAGCTGAATTGTCATTAAGACTTGCGTCCGTGCTTTCCGTGATAATGTTTTCTTTTACAGAGAAGCCAATATTATAAAGGGCATCCTGATTATCAACCGCTACAATAATATTTCCGGCTGGAACTCTAACATAATAACCATCAATGAACAGAATACCGGCTGTTGATTTAGCGTTAACAGCTTTGCTTGTGGTGTTGGCTACTGTATAGAAAGACCTTGTTGGGGTTGTTGTTGATAGGAATAGTTCTCCGTCTGACAGTTCACCACCAAGATATGAGAAATAAAGATACCTATTAGTGGCATCACAGTCAATAACATGGATCATCTGTCCAGAAGTCTGACCCACATAATTGAGACCGACTAAGAGTGTTGGGTCAATGGGCTGTCCTGTTTGGTCGGTTGTTCCGATTTTAAAATAAGGCTGGTCCCACGAAACCGTAATTCTGCATCCACTAACTGGAGTTCCGGAACGATACCAGACAGACCCAGCACATGCTATCTGATTTTGAAGGATAGAATAACTTTGAGTTAATTCCCTTGCCTGAACGGCACGGGCTGGAACAAAACCCATAGCGTAGAAATTATTTTTTTCATCATAATCATTATAATATGGGCTTTTTCCAAATGGGCTTTTGTAAATGGTATCCAAAATTTAAACCCTCTTTTAAAAACAGAGTAAGGTTTGAAGAAGTTCGGTTTGACCAGTGGCACGGGTGATTGGGCACCTATTTTCACGATATATAAGGTGACCGCTGTTCGTATCAAACTCATTGGCTTTATATGTGTCACCAGCCAAAAGTTTTCCATGACGGTCTCTAGGGCTTTCAATCAGCCCAATTTTTCTAAAGGTGACATCATAAGGAATCGCCTCTCCTTCATCTTTGAGTTCTACAGTAAGGAGTACCCTAAAAGCACCAAGGGTCCAGTTGGCATAAACATCACCATATGAATGTTGCTGTTCTGTTAGCGTGCCTCCAGGATAAACACCTTGTTTGCCGTAAGGAACAGGCATCCATGAATCAAGAAGCATACCTTCATTTACCATCTGGGTTGTGATATTATAAAGAAACTTCCATGTATACCCATCAACGGTTGTCTGGTCGGCAATCATTAGGTCAGGCTCACAACCGGCTTGTGTGGTTGTGGCACTGGAAGATTTCCCAACACACTGATAGACGAAATTATTACCCGTCAGGCAGTAATAATCAAGGGCTTTTCTTGGACCGATTGTGGAATTGGATAAGGTATTAAATTCCATTCCAATTTCCCAATCAACACGAGGAACCATCAGCATTGCGTTTTCTACAGATACCTTTTTAATGCCGATAATATTTTTTCTAAAATTATTTTCATCTGTAAGGGTATCAGTAGGCGTATCTGGAACGGTTTCATCTGTCCATGGTGTGGTTCCACCAACAGCAATATATAGGTTAACACTTCCAGCACTCACCATGTCAATAAAGGATGAGGCAGCTAAGGAACTCATTTGAGACGTAAGAATTGCAGGCATTATATTTTATCCTCTAAAAATAGTTACACGTGTTTAGGATTATAGCAACATAAAGTACGGTTTTTGTTATTCCAAAATTCATACATGTTCCTATATTTTTTATACTTTATGACCTGATAATCCTCATGATTTGCAAGTAAGTATAGTTCAATCAATTTTGCTTTTTTATTTATTGTGATTTGCGTTGAGGAAATCATTTTCAGACTGTCATTGCACAAAACACCATCAGCAAAAATAAGAAATCTTTGTTTGTTGAGTTGTGTGCCTATATCATCGGCAACGATTATTGTTGAAACCGTACTGGTGGAATAATAGGCGATTTTCTTGAATACCGAGTTGTCTATAAAGAATAAATCAGCAGTACCTGAATATGTTTCTGGAATACGATAGCCATAAGATATGACAGAAATATCAGAATCAGGTACTTTCATGCCGTTAACAAAAATAAACGGCATACTTCCTGTAAGGTCTTTTGGATTGGCATATCCTGGGTCTGTCTGAATAATACCGTATTTACAGGCATGCCTATAGTGTGGATATTTTGATTTAATTCCGGCAATGTAGTAATTGATAAAGGGCTCTGAAAACTTATAGGATACCCAATCACCTAATTGCAGTATACCGGTATCAGAAAATATTAGTTTGGAGCTTTCATTGGTTTCATTCAGAATCTCCGTGATATTATTTTCAACACGTTCAATAGTAGAGATTGTTTTGTAGTGAGCACGCCTATCTGTAGTATATGGAAATTTAAAAACGTTATACGTTAAGTGCTTTTCCTGATTAAAGGCAGGCTGAATGTCTGAATAAATGACATTCCTATAAGGCAGATGGGTATTTAAAACACTTTTGGAGTTTTCTTTTAGTTTATATTCAGTTATTTTCCTGTCCTGATGAGACAGATTGCTCTTGTTTAACTCATAAGCGGTAATGTATTTTAAGGCATTTTTCTTTATTATTAAGGTATAATTCTTTTCATTATAAGAAAAATACTTTTGTTTGTCTGTAATAAATTGCGCTGTATGTGTTCCTATAAAGCAAATAAGAGAATTATACTTTTGTTTTGTAACATTTTTAAGGATAATATCTTTATTGGCAATATTATAGGTCGTTTGTGCGCTAAAAATATCAGAAGAAAAACTATAAATTGTGACTTTATCTGTACTTACATTATTTAGGGATAACGATGTTATTTTGTTTTTGTCATTCCTGTTCTCTGTAATACAGTGGGGTTGTATAAAAGCACCATTTGAAGAGAACACAAAATAATAATCCGATATTGTTCTGTCATCAGGAATTGTAACGGTATTATTGACACAGGCTACGGTAATCCTTGGATGTTTCGCAAGAAGTTTGACAGTGTAATAGTTTTTATTAGAATCCGTGTCAGTTTTCCAATGTGCCCAATCAACAGAAACAGTAAAACCATTAGGATTGAACACAAGAACGTTAGAAGCATTTGCAGCCGTTTCAAGGTCATTGGGTGTTAGCGTTCTAACAGAATTGACAATACCATATTCTTTATAAAGGTATTGCCTGTCAGCTGTATATGGAAACTGGAAAAGATTAGGCTCCGCCGAGGGTTTGATTTTCCATGCCTTGTCACACAACATAACACCTGACAAAAGCATGTATTTATAAATTTTGATAATGAACCAGCGTAAAAACGTGGTTCTGATATTATCACCATCGCAACCAATAGCGTTAACCGAATCTATGACCTGATACCGTGAAAACATTTTAAGCCCAGCAGGATGGAAGAGCTTTTTGATAGCGTCTTTCCATTCCTTAAACGGTACCAACGTAGTTAATTCGTATGAAAATTGCTGATAGTAATACCCATCCTGTAATACATGGTCGGAAGACAGAAAACCATCGGTTGTTGACCAATACCCATCAGAGTTTTCAATCTTGGTAATCCTGTATTCTGTGGTGTCTTCACCAATAGTGATGTGATTGCCTACATTAAACGGCTTTAGGTTATCCGAAATGACAAAACTGTACTTATAGGTAGTTTCGCCTGTGTAGTAATGTGGAAGAACGTCTAGGATTAATCCTGTAATGCCCGTTTCAACTTCTGTTATGGTTTTACCAGAAAGCGCACGAATATTGCTTACTGGAATATCCTCACAATAAAGGTAGTATCCAGTGACCCACTTACCATCAGAAACTCTTAGAATCAAATCACGAGGATAAAAGATAGTACAGAAAGAATCATATACAGCTTTGAAGAAGAATTTGTAGGACGCTAACGTACCCTTAGACTGATATATCATGACAAGGTTTCTCATGATATATTTTAGGTCACCCACATATTCTAATGGGAAGTCCTGCATCAATTCATTCTTTAAGTAATCTGCGTAATTGTCAATAGAATAATCAATGCTCTTGAAATCCTTGATATTGTCGATGTTCCAGTAAGGATTGTTTTCACCCTCTGCCCATTCAAGGTAATGCCTGACAAACTCAACAAGTCTTGGTGCTTCCTGCTGAAAGAATTTCGGAAAGAAACGGTCACTGAATGTGGAAAGTTTTGGATTTTTCATTTTTGCTAGCCTATTTCGTTTCCTCTGCGTCATCGGCAATCAGATTGACGTTGATTGAATTAATTGAGAAAATATAATCCAGCGTTACCTTCATGTTGTTAGACGCAGGCTTCATGGAAATCTGAATCTGTTCTCCGGCTGAGGTAGGAAACCGATAATTGTTAATGGTTACTAATCCCGTCTCATAATCAACAGTTCCTACCTCAGCAATATCTGTATCTCTGTATTCATAAAGAATCCCATCACCATTTGCGTCGGTCATATAATACATTTTTGAGGAGCTGCCATATACATAATAAGGACCTATTGTAACACTTTTCGGCTCTATTGCGTTTTTGAAATTCAATTCATAGGTTGTTGCGTTTGTTGTTAATGGCATAAAGTACATGTACAACGTATTATCTAATGTAATGTCAAGGATTGTGTCATTAACATTAAAGATAGAAGACAAAAACTTAGAGTATTTGAAATCTACATTGAAAGAACTTACATTGTTATTAAAATACTTTAGGACTGTATTTTTAATGTTTTCCGTAAGTTCGTCTTTGGTTATTTGCAAATTAATTCTTTTGTACTCCACATTAAGAATCATGTTGACATAAACAACAGTTGGGTCAACCAGTTTTGGAGTAATACCTACAACCGATGAATTGAGGATATGATTCCTGATGCTTTGCTTTTGAAGCGAAGTCAATGACAAGGCACCTATAGGCTTAACGCAAATATACACAGAACCATAATCAGGTGGGTCATTATCCTCACCACCCCAGACCGATAAGGAATCAACAATTTCCGAGTAGTTAGCCATAATATCAGAGTAGTAGTCGTCGGCGACAACATCACGTCCCTGTCTCTGGAAAAATTTAGGAGCGTTCTGCCTGATAGATTGGATACTTTCCCTGTCAGTGCCGGAGTTGGAATACTCAACAGGAGTTACCATCCAAAAAGAAACACTTCTGGGATTACCCGGTATATTGGTTAGGGTAAATTCGGTAATATTGTTTGCGGCTTTTCCGGAAACTGACAAGTATTCAACCTTAACAATATTTCCAGGTTTCACGCTTTCTGAAAGAACACCATCACCAAATTCCAGTTCAATTCTGCCATCTGTATTTTCTTTCACTGAATAGAGGCATGGCAGTTTATCCGTGTGTTTCTTTTTCGAGAACTGATTAATATCTGTCAGTTCGTCAAAACGGATGCCTACAGTATCGGTATCACTCTCAAATACCCTGACAGATAATGTTGACAAATCAATAAGGTTGTCGTCAAGAATAAAATCTGTGGTGCTGTCGGGGTCTTGTGTAAAGGTCTGTTGGATAAGCGTTCCTTCACGCAAATCCAGTTGTGCCCAGTATTTACCGGCATCCGTAACGTTGACAGGAGTTGTTTTGTAGGTTCTGAAATAATATGTGGTGCCATCTTTTGTTGCCTGAAATGTGGTGCCAACAGGAAAGATAAAATCTTTCATAGAGGAACTGCCTACATAGGTTACCATCACAGAGGCTTTTGCGGAAGTACCTTGAGCAGGCATATAACCTATGTTATGGCTAAGAGAGACCACAGAAGAACGCTTTTGCGCTGTATCTAGAAAGGATTCATTGATAGCGAAATTAGCGTAGGTTGACAGATAATAACCAAGATATGCCATTCCATCAATTAATGTATTAATGGCAGATCCCGCAAAATTCATATCCTTAAATTCATCTTGCTTTTTGTAGTAGTCTATGAGGGTCTGTTTGATATTTGAAAAAATAATGCTGTCCATGTTTTGTTACCTAATCCTATTAATACTATACACATAGGTATCTGTCTTTCCAATCGCAAGGATAGTATAGGTAATTTTTATTTCAACCTGAAATCGGTTAATTTCTGATACCGTACATGTGAGTTCGTCTATATGTATTCTTGGTTCATAAGCGCCTATGGATTTTTTCAGCTGTTCTGACACTGAATACAAAGTGAAGTCGTCAAGCTGTTTGAAAAGCAAATCTCTAAGTGCTGTTCCAATGTCAGGCGCAAATTTACGGTCATAATAGGATGTCATAAGAAGTAGTTTAAGAGCCTGTCTGATTGCCTGAATATTGGTTTTTTTGATAACGTCCTTTGTTACAGGATTCATCCGCAAATTGACATCAAAATCCGAATAGTAAACTGTTTCTGCCATATCACACTGCCTTATTACGCATATACGTTAGGAGAGCCTTGTCCAGGAATATCACCATGCAGTTCTACCTTGCCAATGGTGACTATAGGGCTGCCTGAAACAAGAACAGTAGGATTTCCTGTGATAGCGATTTCCGTGTGGCAATCGTCTGTACAGTGAGTTCCCCATACGGACCCAACATTCATCACTGGACGTCCATTGACAAAAACAGCACGTGCGTTGGAAGACAATGCAGGAATAGCAGGTTTACCACATGAACCTAGCGATATATCGCCAACTCTTGATACAGGATTTCCCGCCATAAAATAAACACCTCGTTTTATAAAATAATTTTCTAGATATTTATTTTCTGACAGGAAATATAAAAAAAGAGCAAAACCTAATCGGCTTTGCTCCTCAAATAAAATATTTATAAACCCTTTAATTCAGAAACTCAATCACCTCATTGAAAATTTTTTTGGGTGCTTTCCAGTTTTTGGCATCATCAACATAAATCAGTTTTTTGTGTTTGATACCAGATTTTTCAAAGGCTTCCTCAAAGAGTTTTTGTTCTGCCTCGCCGTTATCATTAGCAAAAGCATCATCGTCTTTTGCCCTTCTTTTCGGATTGTGCATAAGGAGCTGAATGAGGTATACATTATCGTTATCGGTTATCAGTTTTTCCAGCTCAAATACCTTATTCTGCATTTCTTCTGTGTAATTTCTGTAAAGTGCGCCGTAAACATATTCCCCAAGGTGAAGACGGTTATAAATGAAAGGGACCTGAGAACTTAGAAAATTCATATTTCGGAAAATGGTGTTAAAGTAGTCGCACTGATAAAGATATTCTGGAAGGTATAAACTTGTAACACCATCTGTTTTGTATACTTCATTGCTGGTGAGAATCTTAGAAAACTGATTGAGTGCAAGCGTTTTATAGAGTTTAAGGCGTTTAGGTTTTTCCGAATGGATAATAAAGCCTCCGTAACAATTTTGCAGCTGGTTTATCAGGGTGTCTTTTCCTATATGATCAATACCTTCAATAATAATATGCTTCACTGGCATAAATTAAGAGTCTCCTTACTAAAAGTTCACACTAAAAGTTCACAATATCAGGACCAAAGTCGCCAATCAGGCGTTTCCGGTAAGTCCTGACAGAAGGATTGTTGTCAAGGATACCTTTGAAGAAATCATATGAGTAATCGCCAAAATATCTTTCCAGACAAGGGCACTTCCGGTCTATTCCATGGTTATTTTCAATATCCTTGTATTTGTCCCAATGCCTTTCGTACATGTGCAGAGACGTTGTGAAGAGTGTAAGCGTGCCAAGTTCCAAATTGGGCATCGTCTTTTTCAGTTCATTCCACACTACGTTAAGGAACATGGTAAACTGGAAAATATCATTGCAGAATCCCCAAACAATATCGGTGCTCCTCATTATCACTGTTGCTGATAAATGATTATCACGGATGAAAAACTGCATACCAACAGTGCAGGGGAAGTCCTTGACGCCGTCAAATTTGTGCCCAACATGGTTGATGTTGACAAGAGCCTGTCTTGAATCCTTGTCAGCATTGAGAGTTTTGATTATATATTCAAACTGGGTAGTTTCAATAGCGTCTCTGTTTATATAGAACATGGGCTGGAAAAAATAGAAACCGTAATTGGAATTGACACTGCCGGTAATTTCATTTGCGATTTTATTCCACATAGACGCAAATTTGCCGATAGTTTTTGCAGACGTATTTCCGGAAACATACCAAAGCCATTCGGCAATAAGGTATTTCAGGGAAATTTTTCTTTCCGGAGTAAGGACAATGGAATTTTTGGGTGTGGGCCACCAAAGGACTAAGGTTACGTTATTCAGCTCTTTTACACGTTCTCCTCGCGGTGAAACAATGTGTCCATGATTATTGATTTCAGCGCACCCACGCACAAAGAGGTTAGAAGCGTTGCCAGCACGAATAAGACCTGGAAAATTATCCATAACAAATACCTCTATGTTTTAATTCTTTTCGTTAAATAACGAATAGCAAAAATCGATAAACCTGTCAACAATTATTTTTAAAAATTTTGAGGTCCTGTAGTGTCCTGTATGGGCCTCGCTAATCGTTCTGTGTATAATTAATCATTTTAATCTTTCCAGACCCACACAGGACAGATTTGAAGCCCCATACAGAATAATCTAACCAATAACAGCGTCTTCATATCGTTACTAAATTTGGGTTTCTGAGGATTCTGACTAAATACATAGTAAAACTGTTCTTAATTTATTCTTATACGATTTATATTTGCTTTATGACAGAAAAACCTAAACTTACAAAACGTGTACACCGATTTTATCATCAGGGCTATTTCGTTCCAAAACACCCTGAAAAGTATATTGGAAACATCAGGGATATTGTATATCGCTCTAAATGGGAGCTATGTTTTTTACGATGGCTTGATAATACAAATGAGGTACTTAAATACTCTTCAGAGGAATGTGTTATTCCATATATAAGCCCAGTTGACCATAAACAACATAGATACTTTACCGATTATTTTGTTATCATTCAACAGAAAGATAAAGTACAAAACTATCTTATTGAAATAAAACCGTATGCACAAACACAGCCACCAAAACGCCCAAAAGTGTTAACGGAAAGCTATGTGAAAGAAGTAAAGACTTTCATGATTAACCGTGCTAAATGGGAAGCCGCTGAAAATGTTTGTGCGCAACGTGGGTGGAAGTTTATGGTTATAACCGAGCGTGAATTATTCAATCAAAGGACTCCCAATGCAAAACGTAAAAACCGCGCTTGATATTTTTAGCCACTTAAAAGGTGACACCATACGCCGTAACTCACAAAGATCCGCAAAATGGTTCATTAACAAAATTAAGGATATTCATAAACCTAATTTAATCAGGAACACTCCCAAGGTTGGTGGGTTATACTTATTTGCCTACGATGCCAAATATAAAGACAAACTTCCATATTGGGACGGTGTGCCTATTGTCATTGTCGTTCAGTTTGAAAAAAACGGGTTTTCTGGATTAAACTTTCACTATCTTCCCGTTCCTGAAAGACTGTTCCTATTGAAACTCATTACAGGTATGTCCTCAAACAAATCCAAAACGTATGTTAAAATGGCATACAAATACTTGTTAGGGCTGTCCACCACAATCTGGAAATTTGCCTATAAGAAATACCTATACGGTCATATGAAATCAAAACTGTTAACCATTGAACGGGCTGAATGGGAAGATGCTGTCCAGCTGCCCATCGCACGATTTAATAAGAAAACCCAAAAGAAAGTCTTTGGTGACTTTAGAAAATTTTTTTAGGAATTCCTTATGCCTAGTATAGAACACTTTAAATCAGCTGTTGCCAACACAACAGGATTTCTTACAGGAAACCGTTATAAGGTAACCTTGTCCAAACTCAATTCGGGAAACTTGTCGCTCTTCTGTAACAAGATTGATTTACCTTCCATTGACTACACACAGGTTGATTTGGATATTGGTGGTAAGTTGGTTCATGTTCCATCAAAATACGCATTAGGTGACATTCAGCTGACTTTTTATAACACAGGTCCTGAACTTTTGTCAATCTACAATTTCTGCAATGCCAATGTATATATGCCTAACCACGCTATCGGTTATTATGATGACATCGCAATGGATATTCAGGTTGTGGAATACAATACAGCTGACACGGTTATTCTCACAAGAAAATTTAGAAGTTGTATTCTTAAAAGCGTGTCAACTATCAGTCTTGCCTATGCTGAATCAACCGAGGTACAACAATTCACTATCAGTTTTTCGTGTGGTTCCTATCTCATGAATTAAAAAATTTTGGAGTTAAAATATGTCAAACCTACCACTTACTGTTATGCCTTCTTCTACTGTAGAACTGCCTGTTCTGGGTAAAACCATTCGTGTCCGTGCCATGACAATCAGAGAGGAGAAAAACCTTCTGACCGCAAAAGACGCTGGCAATACCGAGGATATTGAGTTTTGCATATCTGAATTAATCAAGGAATGTTCTTACAATAAGGTTTCACCAGATGACCTAACTGAACCTGATATTATCGCCCTGTTTCTGAAAATTGTGGAACTGTCTAAGGGTCCTTGCGTTACCCATACCTATATCTGCCATAACAAAACAGATGAGGGAAAGGAATGCCTAAACAGAATCAATGTCACGGTTGATTTAAGGAACGTGAAATTTTCAGACTGTGCCAAAACAAACCTAGTAAAAATACAGGACAATATCACTTTAGAGCTGGTCTATCCTACAAATGAGATTTTTAAAAAAGCCGCTGAATCCTCGAAAACGGAAATTGAGACGCAACTAAAGGTTTATGCCTACTCCGTGAAATCGATAATGCAAGGCGATGACATTTATACAGAATACACAGATGCTGAAATTTATGACTGGTTTCTTGGTCTTAACGAGGATTCCCTTAAAAAGGTCGCTGATTTCTTCAACACTATTCCAAAAGCTACGCTGACCTATGATATTGTGTGCCCTAAGTGTGGATACAAAGAAACGGTTACACTGACAAGGATTAGCGATTTTTTTTCGCAAGATACTCAGGAGACACTATCCTAGCCCTGTACAAAACTTTTTACAAACTTAATAAGTGGTTTGGGTACTCCTGGGATATCCTATACGATATGCTGCCTTATGAACTGGAAGTGTTACTATCCTTTATTGAGGCAGACAAGGACGATGATTAAAAATGATATTGCCAACACTTACTACTAATACAGGTGACACTATACGGAATATCCTTAGTCCTGAAGAAAGAGCGGCTAATGCTAAACAGTTTCTGGAATACGTGAACGCCAAAATAAAGGAATCAACCGTTAAATTCAGGGAAGCCTTAAAAGCAGAAGGTCAGGATACCTCTAAAACTTTTAATGTTTTCTCTCAACGGATTTCTGATGCTTTGCGTGAGGCAACTACTTCATCCTTTTTTGATAAACGGGATAAAATCAAAATCATGAAGTATATTGGCATTGCGATTGAAGAAGCCTCATTATCTGAAAAAGAACGGAAAGTGCTTATTGCCCAAAATAAAACCGCAATAGAAGCTCTTAAAAAATCGGGTACAAAAGAAATTGAAGGACATTTAAAAAAATATACGTTGAATGCTGTCACATTTCCATTGAAAGAAGCATCTGATACTATAACCGAAACTGTTAATGAACTTCCTGAATTTTGGTCAAACCTCTTTACCTATACAGGGTCTTTCCTTTCAAAGGCAGCGGGCAATACCTTTAAATCCGTTAAAAATTGGTTCACAGATAAAAAAGAAGCATCTGATGATGCTGTCTCACAAAGTAATCAGAGTGAACGTGAAACCGATAAAAATCATTCTGCCACGCCAAAAGACAAAAAAGAAAGAACACTTGAAAGAATCAAACCAGATAGCCAGGTAATCGGGGAGGTTTCTGGAGAGCCTCAACGTTTTGAAAAGACTTCCACAAAAAGTGATTTTGCCAAAAGCAAAGTCGAAAGGATTCAATCTGCGTCAGGAAGTCTTTTGGATAGGGCACCAAGCGGCTCCAAAGAAGACCCAGTTTATATTGAATTTGCCGATAAAATGGGAATCGTGAAATCACAGAAACCTAAGGAAGAGACAGGATTAATCGGAGCTCTTACAGGCGCATTAGGAAAGTTTCTGTCACCAATGAAATTTCTGAAAGTATTGCCCAGAATAGGTAAGGGAATAACCGTTCTTGCTGGTTTAGTCGGAACAATAGCTGGAATATCTGGATTGTTGAAATCTGGAGTAGGCAAACTTTTTAATCTTTCAGATACTTCAAACCTCTTATCAGACAAAGATATTCCTGATAAACTAAAGTCAGCAATGGAACGAACGAATGCTCCCGACGCTCCCGAAATAGAATTAGGAGAATTAGGAGAATCAGTAGGAGAATTAGGAGAATCAGTAGGAGAATTAGGAGAATCAGGAAAAGGCGGGAAAAAGAATCCTGCACGTTTGGGTAAAGCTGGTGGTATACTAGCAAAAGGTATTCCCGTTATTGCAAATCTAACAGGAGTTGGTGAAGTCCTAAAAGAAGGGAATGATTTGGTCAATGAAAAATTACAGGAAACCAATGAAGAACGTGCCAAATTAGGATTGCCTCCTGTTGAACAGGACTTTGCAAAATTAGTGCCAACGGATGATGAGGATGAAATGGATGCCGCTTTAAGAGTTGGTAGAGAAACTCAAAGCAAATTTGAGCGGCAGCAACAGGACCCAGGAATCCTGCAAGCATCAAAAGAATCACCACGTGCGCCAATCTCTACACAGGTTGATTTGGCAGAAAAAACAAGACAGAATGTTGAACAGAGAAAACAGGAAATGACCCTAAACCAACAAAACCATAATAGCATAGTGACTTTATATAATAACAACACAACGAATCAGACAAATAGGATTATTCAGATTAATAACCCGCAAGCAAACCTTGTACATGGAACACGATAGACAATAAAAAAGCGTGCCTTAAGGCACGCTTTTGCTTTTGTTAGGACTTTAATTTATTTCCTACTTAATTTCATTCACCAGTTTTCTGAACTCTGAAAGGGTATCATCCATGGTACCGTGTTCTTCAGGTTCATCCTTCCAGGGAACACTAGGTTTAGGCTCCGTATTAGCACTAGGACGCGGTTCAGGTTCTGTGTGCATATTGGAGCTTTCCTCATGTTCCATATCATCCGGGAACCAATCACGATACAGAGGCTTAGCCATTTCGTCAAGTTCTGAATAGCTCTTGAGATTTTTCAGGCATTTTTCGGACAGGTCATAGCACTGTTCGAGGACTGCCTCTTTTTTTGCATCATCGTCTGGGAAAAGTTCAGAAGGCGTTGCAAACTTGGAATCGGCATAAGTTACCTGTTTCTTAACCTCATCTCTTCTGATACGCAGATAAAAATCAGCGCCTTCCCAAAGGTCAAACGGATTGAACTTGGGTTCGTCTTCATACTTAGGCGAAATTGCGTTTGTCAGAAAATCCATAATAGACTGCCCAAAACGGTAGATAAAAACTCTGCCTTCTTTTTCGGGAGACTTGGGGTCCTTTACCACAAGAATATTTGCGTAGTATTCCTTCTTCCTCTTTCTTTCACGTGCTACCTGTACCATGTTTGAATTTCCAGACGTAAAGAGCTTGGAGTTTCTTTCACAGAACGGACAGTCCTTTCCTACAGTGGTCGGGCACGCTTCCCAAAGCCACTTGTTAGAGTTTTTGAGTTTGAAAATGTGGTTATACTTACTGATAAAGGGCACAGCATCAGTATTCTTCTGAGGAAGAAAACGAATAATAACAGAGGCACTGCCGGTACTATCTCTCTCTGGATAATAGAGACTATCATCCTGTTTCTTTACGGTGCTATTCTGAACAGCCTTAGCAAGAATATCAGAAGCATGAGAACGGTTTTTACGTACACTGTCAAGAAGACCCATAATTTTAATACTCCTATAATTTGTTTTTGCGCTCTTTTGGCGACTACTTTGTTACATCAATGAGTTTAAATCTTTCGGCGTGATTTCTAGAAGTTTTTTTCGGTTTACATTGATAAAATCCTCATACTTTAAAAATTTCAGGTTTAATGCTTTATAGAAGTCATCAAGTTTTGCATATGTTATTTTAATGAAATCTGAAATATAGTCAAGAAAAATATATGTTTCTGGAGTTATTTTTTTCTGGTGCACCAAAAGAAACAATGGTGGGTGTGCTCCGGCTTTATAGGTAAAGATGGTGTTCCATGTGTATCCTTGAATGGCAATGTTTCTTAAATCCAACAAATAATTGTCGGTAAGGGATTCCAATCTGTGTGCCCATACAGAATAACGCTTTTCAGCAATCGCTTTTTCCAGCACTAGGTCACCTACATAACAATTACCTTCTATAAATTGAGCGACAAAAAACGGCACATTGTCTGACCTATTGAGTTTTGACGCTAGATGGTAAAAGAAAGGTTTATCCTTTCGATTTTCAAAAGAATTTCGGTTAACCCTTGTCTTTCCATTCGACTTAAAGAAGTTGTACTGCAATGTGGTGAAGTGTGCCTTAATTGCGCAATAGTCGATATAAACCGTGTATGGGTCCTGTAAAAAATCCATGGAAGTTAGGACTGAAAAAGGTTTTTAGCTAGTGTGGAAAACGTGTTAGGTTTAATTACCCTCATGGAAACTCCTTCATCGTGAAGTAAAACTTTCAGTTTTGGTGACAAAAGTGCCTTGATTGCGTCAATGTCAATATTGTTATCAGTCACATACTGGGTAAGGCTTTCGATATAGGAATCATATTTGCCGGCTTCAACCGGACGGGTAATAGCAAAATGAAAGTCTTCTATTTCACGGTTTGAAACCTGTTTCTGTTTCATTTCAGCACCCTACTTAGGATATCCCAAGCGTCCTGAATTTCGTCTTCTCTGGAAAAATGTTCATCTGCATTGCCATAATAAGAAAACTTTGCAAGACTGTTAAAGACGCTTTTGGGGATACCGTATTTTGCGTGGAGTTCCTCAAAAATATCCTTGAGCTGTTCACGTTCATTGTCGATGGTTTTAAAGGACTCATGTGTGGCGGTAATTCCAGCAAAAATTTCCTTAAGGGCTGCCTCATCAGTGGGCATACCGTACCATTCAACCTTTGTAGACTTCTTTTTGCGTCCCATTTGAACAACTCCTACATAATCGGTTCAGTAACAGTACCGGAAAGAAATTTACAATACGTGTCGTAAACTTCTTTAGTTGGTTCGGCAATGCAAACCACATTCAGTGTGTTAATCAGTATCCAGTTGTCACTAAAGACGTCCTTGCTGTAAATCCAGGGATAAAAATTAATTGTATCCTCATCATCAATAATGATAGCCGGTGAGCTGATATAAATGTTCATGCGGAGAAAATCGTTGGTGTTGCGAAAACTGGAAACCAAATCATCATGTTCTTCCGTTTTGACAGTTCCGATAATAAGCTCACCATTAGTAAGTTTAATCAGTTTAACGCTTCCTTCTCTCATTTGGCATCTCCTTTAATGAGATTCAGTGCTCTTGTAAGGAACAATTTGCACTGATTAATGTTATCGGTATGGAATGGAATGCAGGTCAGTAGCTGAATAACTGACAGTCTGCGTACCAAATTCATGTCATAAGAATAAACAGAAGTCAGATAATTGTCAAGAATTTTCTGAAAATGATTCAGATATTCCTGATAATAATCCGAAAACACGACTATCCCATTTTCAACCTTGCAAAGATTTTTGAGGATTAGGAAATAACCGCAATAAACATCATGGTAGATTTTCGCAATGTCATAATAGGAATCAACAAGGCTTTTGTACATTGTTCCACCTCTCGGGTCAAGAAAGGTGTACTTGTTAATCAGGGAATCAAAAAGGATATTGCCTAAATGAAAATCACCATGAATATTGGGAGCGTTTTCTTCCTTAACATTAATGAGGTGACCGGTGAAACCGTTATTGGCATGGGCAGTTTCATACGAATCGGTTATGTCATCGCAAAAATCGGCAATGTAATTGATAATGGTAATATAATCCGTCAGATCAAAATCAGGTGACAAGGATTCATATAGGTCATAATTTTTGGCAATCCTTCTGATTGTCCTACGCCAATAAAACTCATTGACCAGTTTTAGGTAAAAATAAGGGTGATGCGTGCCCTTAGCAACATCAATAAAGTTCTCATGGTACTTTTCTACCGCACGCAGAATAATTTTACCCATTACCGGAACAGGAACATTTTCATAGGCAACTATGTCAGCAAGAGCTGTTCCCGGACAAACTTCCATAGCAAGGTTGTCATCATTCTTATCGTCAAGAAGTTTAGGAACGAAAAGTTTCTGAAATCCCTTTCGTTCTAGATACCATTGCTTTTCCTTGGCTATCTTTTCCCTTGCGTTATCGGTATTGCCTGTTTTGTAAATAACGCCGTCCTCTTCACGGAGTGTGGATTGGGCTCTGCAGCCGAGTGTAAGGAGTTTCGCTTTCGTTTTATAAAAAGAATCAAGTTCACCTGTATCGCACCATTGTTCAGTGTCATCTACAACCTGAAATGGGAGTTGCTTGTCGAGGCGATAATTGGTTAACAGGTACGAAATATTGAGCTCAAATCCTGTGTTCTTATAATCCTGATATTCCGAAAATGAAAAAGCGGAAGTGCCAGCTAAGGACGGCATATAATAAACACCGATAAGAGCGTCAAGGGTGTTGGTTCCAAAAAAATAATCAGGACTAGGTTTGTTTAAAAACTGGTCATCAACGTAAACGCACCATCTGGAAGACGTTTCAACAGATACCTTTGCGGTCGCAATAAACGGAGCTCCTTTCTCAATGTAACTGGAAAAGTCCGTTTGCGAAATGGTATCAGACAGCCATATCAGGAGCCCTTCTTCAGGATGGGTGAGTTCTGATACACCAGAAAGGATTGCTCCACCAGGACCGTTAAAATCAAACCTTTGCTGAACAACTTTAATCTTTTTCCTTATATCCAGCCCGGAATAGGTATCAATAAATCTGGAAATATCACCGGAATCATTTGCTACGATAACGATTTCAGAAATATCATCATAGCATTTCCATGAATGAAAATTGTCCAGAATCCACCCAAGAATAGGCTTTCCATTCAGCGGAATTAGCGTTTTTGACAATGAACGGGAAAGGGGACGCATCCTAGTTCCCAGACCAGCTGCAGGAATGATTACGTTAAACATACGGTTCTCCTTTACCTAGAACGTGTATTTGCCATCTTCCACGTGTTCATTGCAATGGAACATATACTGGAACCTCAAGTAATCAAGGCAACAGTCATCCAGTGCGTTGTGTTTCACAAGTTCAGGATGCTTAATCGCAAGCCCCTTATCCATATCCTTAATAAAGTCTTCAAGGCACGCCTGCGGGAAAGTGCAGGAAATATACGTGTCAATGAAAGTCCTAATATCCCTCCATTTCCAGAACGGAAGAAAATCATCCACATTGGGGTCAAGTTTCTTGACAGTCTGAACAAAAGACTGCCACCAACGCTGATCAATCAGACCACGGGACCAAATCGTGCAGTTGTCCAGATTAAACTTCATAAAGAAATCCTTAATCTTGTGATATGCCTGAAGGATTCCAATACAATCAGTATTTGACAGAACTTCCTTTGCAGAATCGCCCTGTTTAATCCACCAATCGAGAGTGGGCTTATCAAAATCTCTTCCCAGCTTACTCTGTTCCTCACGGTTCATCTTGACATAAAAACCATGGTCATGAAGAATATCGGTTTTATCGGTTGAAAACGCGGGAAACTCAAGAATCCCACATGAAAGAATAACGGCATCGTCCGTGATGCCAAGAGTTTCAAAGTCAATAATGAAATCAGTCGGATTGATATTTGCGTTCGCACTCATAATTATAGCCTCCATTCTGTGAGAGTTTCTTCTCTCTCTCTTTCGTTAACTACAAGATATTATATTTGGAAAAAAAGGTCAATAAGTTTTTGTAAATTTTTTCAGCGGCTGAAAAAAATCCGATATGTTCCAGAAGCACGCCTGAAAAAATTTTGAGCCGGTTACTAATAATAACCCATTCACTTTCTTCTGCGTAAATGGTGTTGGCATGGGCTGCTGATTGTACCCATAAACCATATAGGTCCTCAACGAGGTTATCATAGTAAAGAAACTTATTCTGACAGGATGAAAATACATCAGTCATTGTTGGAAAAGTTTGTTCTGTCCTCTCACCTGAATGCTCAAATACGAATCCAACAGCCTGTTTCTTTGCGGCATCAACACCAAGTTCCTTGTACTCATGAACCTTATTATAAAAATCATTCCAGTCAGATGCCAGTGACTTGAATGTCATTTCATAGGGCTTGATTTCTTTTATGAAGTCAGCTGAATAGGATTCCCAGAATTGGGCAATTTTCGGCTTGGAATTTGTCTCTGAGGTATCAGGAACAAATTTGTCATAAAGACTTTGATACTTGGAACAGATTGCGGTAATTTCACCAGGAACGTTCCCATATAACGTTTTCAGAAACGTACCGTCAACGCCTTTAGCATAGGATGTATAAAGCTGCCCGCATGTGTAAGAGTAATCCAGCTTATCCGTGTAAATTTTAGGGTTCGAGAATGAATACGATGGGGTTTTTCTGAACATTTCGGACAGGGCATTCAGCTGTAAAAAGTTTTGGTGCTCACCATTAGGAATTTCTAGGTCATTGAATAGGTACGTCCATGCCGTACTGATAGCCGTTTTTGCTGAGGATATACCTGTACAGACTGTTTCCACAACAGGTTTTGGGTCAAAAGAGCTTATGGTTTCAGTGCTGGCAGACGTTGGTTTGTACTCAACTACCGTGAATATTTTTTTGGTATAATTCTTTCGGATTGTATCAATATAGTCCTGTAAAATTGACTCACAACTCATTGTCGTCCTCGTCCTTTTTGCTTGGTTTTATACATCTTGTCCTACTAGGAAATTTATCCGTAATCTTCACGCCGATTTCCGTTGCAAAAATTGTCAGGAGTATTTCATTAAGTCCATCGGTAATTTTATTTAGGTATATGGATTGATATAGGATAATAGGCAAAATAAAAAGGAAAGCAATAGATACCTTACTAATACGCCCGTCTTCACGCAGGAGTATTGAGTAAAGTTTAATCTTTTGCTTTCCTCGAAAAACAGAGAAACATAACGACAGAATGAAGAACAAAAAAATTATTGACAGAATCCCGCCGTATATGTTTGCAAAGATTGTTTGGGTTAACACGTTAAGTTTTGTAGGTCTTTCCTAATCGCATTAATTCTGTTGAGCCAGCCCTTAAGGAATACCTTTTGAGAAGGTCTATTCTTCACGATAGCGTGGAAGAATCGCTCACGATAATCTAGGAAAGCCTCACAAAATTCATCTACCGGAGCGTCTTCTAGTGCCTTTTTTGTCATAGGTCCATATACACCATCTACTTCAAGATTATACCCAAGAGTTCTGCACGCACGCTGGATAAACCGAGTTGCGTTGGCAGGACCATTATTCATAGCGGCATCAAAAACCACATATGCCTTTTTATCGGAGTTGAGAGAATCCAGCCCATAAGGCTTATTCCAGAAATATTTTCTAAAAGCCGCGGCGGCATCAGCCTTTGTCAGAAGTTTAATATCATTTCTGGTAATCCTTCCGTCTCCGTCCTTGTCAAACATCTTATCCCGTGTGGATTTTGCGAACGTGAGAGAAACACCGTATTTGGTTGCTCCTCCAGTATCTTCTGGGTCATCAGACCATCCACCTTCATGCACCAAAGTTAAAGGAATGATTTTTTCGTAATCTGCCATAATTTCAATTATTACCTCATTCAGTCAGGAATCGACGGAAAACGCATACCTATACATCGCATAAATGTCACGAACATAGGAACGACGTTTTCCGCCTACATATTTATAAAGAGCACTAGTGAAATCACCATCTTCCTGTTTAAGGTATTCATGTAGGATTTCACAGCCGACAAGAACGCCGTATCTAATCGTAAACAAATGTTCAGGCGTCAAGCCGTATTTCTTGAGTTTTTCTTTATGGTGCTTTGGATATACCTGCATGGGACCAATGGCACCAACAGAAGAACGGGTTGTCCTAATGAAATTTGATTCCTTGTGTATGATTGACGCCACAAGAATAGGATTCAGCTTGAAGCGTTTGGAATACCGGGTTATCCATTTTACATACTCCTGTTTTTCAGTTTCTGATAATTTTGGATTGCTCTTTTTGATAATGTTTTTTATTTGTTTTTCGGTAAACAGATATTGGGAAATTGGGTCATTAGAGTTCCTTTGTCTGTTTATTAAGGAAATGACACGCAAAAGCCGGTCATCCGATTTCCTTTCCATATCTCTAATAGCATCACGATATCCTCGATTGTATTCGGTTTTATCGGTTTTGGAATGGTTTTCCTGTTCATCCTTTTTTGAAGTGAAATTAAAAACCACAATGAACAAAACTGTCACCACAAGCACCGTAGCAATACGTCGGACCGTTATGTTTTTCAAAATAGTAATTCCTAAGGTTTATTATAGAAGTATTTATTGCCCATCTGAATAAGGTTAAACGTCTTCCTTGTCTTTCCTAAATGTTCTGTGTCCTTTGTCAGCGCAAAAACATAGAAAGGCTTATCATCTTCACCTGTACATGTAATAATACTTCCAGAGTAATTACAGTAGGGAAGTACCGATACGGTAAAGGATTTGACTTTCTTTGTCGTGTAATGGAGCGTACCATATTCAGACGAAACGTTGCCTATGACACGGTTGTTATCAGACACAATGAGGATATCCTGTTTTCCACCACTCTCACAAAGTTGCAGGTTAAACATATGTTCGGATATATCTGCCACACTAGGAACGGCTGATTTGGTTAGCACAAATTCACCATGGTAAAATCCGCCAATAAGTGAACTTCCATCAAAAAGAAGGATTGAGAATTCCTGATTATCCGGCGTGACCCCAAATGTATACCTCTTCAGGGTATCTGGAACCTTTGCACCATTTGGAAGAATATCAATGATTACATTATGGTAAAAAAGTTTGAGGCTAAGTTTCTCTTTTACATGGTATGCCCTCACTGAATTTGTGTTATTGGTAAAAATATCAGCTGGAATACTCTTTACGCTATCAAGAGAAACAGAGGATGTCAAATGATTTTTGATAAAAGCTCCGTTTTTACCTAAACCGTAACAAGACTCCGTTTCCATAAAAGCGAAAAGTTTTTCAGGAAATTCATCATAAAAAATCATCGTAAAGACTTTATAGTCATCTCTGGACAGCGTTTCAGCCGCACGATACAAATAGGATTTCCTGACATTAGGCTTTAGAATGCTGCCTGAATCATAAAGTTTATCGATACTAAGAAGGCACTGTACAAGGGTTTGGGAGCCATATTCATATTTTGGCTCTTCCATAATGCACCCAAATTGTTCGTCAAAAAGTTCCTTGACAGAATAAACCGAATGAGGGTGTGCCATGACAAAAGCAAGAATTGCCCATTGATCCATCACGCTTAGGTATTCTTTCAGTTTGTTTTTGTCAATCGCTTCCTGTAACAGAGAAGTCACGATTTCGTGTTTTGTCAGTGCTTTTAGTCTTGAAGGTTTTTCTAGGATTTCTTCTAACATGTTGTTTCCTTAAAAATCATTAATGTTTGCAGTTAGTAGCTTGAGTGAATTTTCTGTCAGATACTGGAAAAGTTTAAACCGTGAGCCAATAGGTTTTTGTTCCCATATATTGATAATAGAATCCTGAATGTTTTCTGGGGTATTCCTCAAGTCAATCAGTTTCCGGTTTTCCTCAAAACGTTCAAGGTCACATTCAGGAACAGTTCCCTGAGTGAGATAATTTTTGATATATGTTCTTGAAACCGGTTTCTGTCTCACACCTTCTCTAAGAAACACGTCTTTTGGACTTCTGACATTAGGAATGCCGTCACCAGGGTCACCTTTTAGAATGTGTTCGACAAGGAACAGTTCAGGATTTTCAACAGTTTGTTTGGTAGAGGAAAACGGAAAATATTGTTCAAGATTAGGAATCCTATGAAGCTGTTTAAAATCATGGTCATTAGACACAATCAGAATTTTTTCATCAGTATTCCATGGATGCCTAATTGCAAGAGTGCCTATAATGTCATCAGCTTCGGCTTTTGGAACATAGATTACCTTGTAAGGAAGATTATCCTTTATCTCTTCCGCTATTTCATTAACATAGGTAAATACTTCTCCCCAATTAATATCGGATGCTTCTCTTGCTTCTTTACGCTTAATTTTATAAGGCGCAAAAATATCACGACGCCAATATCCTACTTTAGAATCCATGCAGATAATAGGTTCGCCGTACTCCTTGTGAAACCGTTTTCTGATTGACCTTATTTGATTGAGAATAATGTGCCGCAGAAAAAGTTTAGAAGTGTTGCCATTATTCCGAATATCAACATGGACGCCTGCATGAACGGTACCAGAGAAATCTAAAAGTATAGGCATAAGTTTAGTCCTTGGAATCCTTTTCAGTTTCTTCAGAAAGCCAGGCATTTTTGTTCTTTTTGGTTTCTTCTCTCTTCTTTCTTCCAAAAACCTTTACACGCTTGCCAAAATACCTATCGCGGTTTTTCATGCCTTAACTCCTTGTTGGCTTGTCTCTTTAAAAACTAAAATCAATTTACACAGTTTCTTTTGGTTTGTCAACATCAATTCCCTTAAGGGAACCAAGATATTTTCTGAATTCCTGCCATGTCATTCCTAGTGACTTTTCGTGAAGAGTTTTATCATAAGGATAATCGGTTTCCAGAAAACGCTTTTCCTTGATAATGTGGTTCAGCACATATGTTTTGTGCTTTTTGGAGTATACGATTGTCGGAACAATACACCAAGGATTCTTCCTGTAGAGGTTAAAGGAAAGTTCATCTCTTCTTGCTGGAACGACAGACCTAATGGTGGAAGCCATGACATTAAATTCCATAGTGAGGAACTCAATCTTGCCTACTTTTAATCCTGCCAAAGCTGTATGGATTGAAATATCGGTGTCCTCAAAAATGGTCTGCGGGTCAAATTCCACCTTTGCCTGTTTCAGGGCTTTGCCGTTAATAAGGAACAGAGAATACAGGTTTCCTACATAAAAAGGCTCCATATACGTAAAGCCCTTGAGACGATACTTATCGGTCGGACCGCAAAGGTCTATGTCATAAGCGTCCGCAACAAACTGAATGACCTTTAAGCATGTTGCCAAATCAATCATTTTTAATTCGGAAATTAAATTTTTGCGCTTTCCTTCAATTTCAACTCCAATACACACAGGATAATACCCATAAGGATAAAAATCATCATCCAAAAGAAAATACTTGTCGCATCCTGTGTTTTCCATGTATTTTTGCAGAAAGTACCGTTTTCTCTGAATACTTTTTCCATGAAAACCGTATTTCGCAAAATCTTCTTTTGTTATGTGAACAAATTTCCCATATTTAAAATGATATTTGTTATAGCCTGATGGGACAAAATCATCAGCGTAGACAAAAACCATAAAAGGAACGCAGTGCTCTTCCAGATGTTTGAACACCCGGTCATACCTATTTTTGTAGGAAACAATGGCAACCGGATATTTGATTTCAGAAGAATCAGCCTTATCAATAATTGCGGCAATATTATTTTTTTCTATTGCGGTTTCAATAAAGTTTTGGTCATGAATATTCATAATACTTAAAAGAAGGTTTCAAGATTACAGGAGCTGGCATGTGTATCCCTGTCCTGAATGTCACCTTGTAGATGCCTCTGTACCGCATATGTGGTGTTGACAATATTTTCTTCAGGATGTTCTATCCAATTCTGGATTTCCTTAACCATAGCAGCGGCTGTGCCTACCGGAACATTCTGACAAATGCAGTTAGTGGATTTCCAAGGATTCCCTACAAGGGTAAAGTCTTCGGGGAATCCCATAAGGTGTAATCCCTCTCTGAATGTCACATAGGACTGTTTATATGGGTGCACCAGGCTATAAGGCATAACACCAATGAAAGCTGGAATTGTTCCTCTGCCAACAGTGATGCCATGTGTCCAGTTACCCTTACCTGCATCGGCATTCTCTTTCATTAGTTTCATCTTCTTTTCAGCGACAGGAGCATTATGCTTTTGGAACCAATCAATCAGAACAGGATAGTTGTAATTTTCAAACTCACAGGTTTGTTCCAGAAGATTGACAGATTTTTCAAAGCCGCAAATCTTCTCAATAAAATCCCTATGATTGGCTGCCTTAACATGTTCATAACAGAATTGATAATAAGGAGAATCCGCTGGGTTCTGCAAATTAATAGGCATATCCATCTGGGAAGTTCCATCTGTATTTTTGTCAACCCAGTCATCAATTTCTGTCATCCAGTTCTCAAGAGTGCCAACACTGAACGGAATATCTCTTAGCTTACGAATATGAGGACCAAAATATTTGGTGTTAAAAAGAAAACCAAAGGTTCTGGGTCTAATCTGTGGATTTCCATGGTATCTGGATTGAGTAGTATAGATTAGGAAGGTATAACCGTTCTTCTTTCCGATATTCCTAATTTTATCAGCAACCTTTGTTCCAGACTTAGAACCAAGTCTTGGAGCATTTTCAAACCAATAGATTTTAGGCTGAATATGTTCCAGAACAAACTCGGTTGCCTTGACCATCCAGTCATTAATAGGAGAATCGGCATTTGATGCCCTAGAAAGAGAAGACAGCCCTGCGCACGGCGGCGTACCACAAACAACGTCAACATGCGGAATATCGGTTAAATCCGTTGTAATATCTGGAATGACAGATTTTTCTTCACCATCTAGAACATAATATTTCCCAGACCAGCCGTTGTTCCTAATGTAGTTTATAAAATGCTGGTCATTCCATTGAAACGCAGACCATGAAAGAACATATTCCGGCATGGTGCCAAAAACTTTGTGCATGGAAAGAGGCATACCGCCAATAAGAGGAATAATAGGTGCCCATGTTAGCATAAAATTAACACTCCTTGTTAAAATAAATTATCAAAATCGTTAGGGTTGTTCAGACACTTTTCTTGCTGAATATCGTTTTCGTAAAGTTCAGCAATTGGAATGTCATTCTTAACCGGTTCCGAAAGCCTATAGCTAGTATATTTATTGACCGCCTCGCGGATATGGTTAAGAAGAAAATCGCCTGTGTAAATTGAGGAAAGTAGGTTGCTAAGATACTTTCTGATTGTTTGGTATGCCTCGTCTGAATTTTCCAGGTACTCAATTTTCTTCATAAGGTCTTCTTTTGATGAAACAATCAGAAACTTAGGAATATAGGTATCACCGCATTCTGAACCGTATTCAGGCACAACAAAAGGTATTACACCGTAATGTGCCATCTCAAGAAATTTTGCTGTTAGCCATCCAGAAGCAATAGGGATACAAAGAGTATACTTGGTTGTTTCAAGAACTGTGCCTAAATCATTTGGATGCAAAATTCCTTTGAACCTCGTATCACTCTTCATAATATCGTCATCCCATTTGCCGTATATGGAACAGGAAAAATCCTTATCGTTAAGTATCCATTTTTTAAGTTCCAAAAACCTTGGAGGTAATTCCTGTGGAGTTTTTCTGGGATAACCCTGATTGAGAATTATGTTAAATCCTGTTTTCTCTGGAAGTTTAACATATGGTTTTTTGGAAAGGATATTCATGCACTCAACGGCAGCATAATGATTAGGCTTTTCCGCAACGGCTTTAGGAACGTTTGGGATGTCACCGGAATAATATAAAGAATCATTAGCGTTTGTAAAGCTCAAAAGTTTGTTAATTTGGCTAAGGTAAACATCGGGATGGTGAACAAGGTCTCGTGGTCTAGTCCTAAACTGTCTTGGGTCTGTCACAATACCCGCATACTCGCCTTTGTAGGTATTCAGCCACTTAATAATCGGTGCGGCATAATTGGTAGCTGACATCAAGCACTTCACGTATTTGAAAGAATCCTTAGAATTAATCATTGGTACCGTGTGAAAAAGGTTACACGTGAAAAACATACCGTAAAAAATAAAGGTGAAATCAATAGTAATATCTAGTCTCTTGAAGGTATCATCAATGTAACCATAATATGCCTTAAAAGCATCCGGATTGCTATCATAATCATTAGCTCTAATTATTTTGTTCCAAACGCCAGGATTACTGTCACAATCCCAATATTCCTTAGACCATAAATCCTTAATATTAGGAAGAAGAGGCTTATCCTTAAACACCTTAGAATAGTCGGACTTGCCTATAATCCAAAAGGTATCATTCGGATAACGCTTAGCCATGGTGTAGATAAAATAGGGTGCCTCATTATCACCACCAATGGAACCCCAGGATGAGGAATTAAACTTGATGCTCTTTCCGATTTTTGCTACGGCGTAATTAGCCACGTTCCAACTCCTTTATTCATAATATTCAAGAATCTTGTCTTTATAATATTCAGGTTTAAACCATTTGTCAACAGAAAAAAGTTCCCACAATTCATTCAGAAGATTTTCATATTCATCAGGATGTTCCTCGTAATAGAGGATCCTAGATGCTATTTCTTCTGCGTTATGTACCACCAGACGGTCCTGAATGCGTTTTGGTATTTGCAGATAGTCTGGGTCATATTGTGGGTCCAGAAACGGGAGAATCCTGTGATAAGCATACTGAACCGGTCTGTAATTAAGACTGTCATACACGGAAACACACCTGAGTATTAGGGTATATTTGTATTCGTCCAGAGTTGAACAGACCTCATCAGGAGTAAGGTATCCTGCGTATAAAGGATGTTCGGCAATTTCCTTTGCTTTTTGGGCTATGACTGGATTTATGTTCATGAGATGGTCTTCACGTGATTTCTGTTTTTCTGACAGTCTCTTGAAAATAATTCCTTGCTTGATTAAGGGAATATAGAACGCGGAATTAGGAACATTCAGGTTCTTTAAAAATTTGTCATATAGGTTAATCCGTGAGCCCTTAACGTTTAGGATTGAGCCCATGAAGACAAAACTTTTGTTATGCAGTTCTTTGTCCTCAAAATAGTTTTGCGTGTCAAAAAACTTTCTGTCATACACAAGGTGTTGGAGCTCGGCTATAGGAAATTTCTGGAAGCACCTTGTGCCTCTATTATCATCCGCAAAATAGAAAATCCTACTTTTGACTGGAAGTTCTTTCAGGACGGGCCAGAAAAAGACCGGGTCATTCACAAAGGCATCAACAGACTTCAAACTCTGAACATTGTTATCCACAAGAAACTTTAGAACATTGTAGGTAACTGCCTGTTTACTCTGCATAAAGGCTAATGGGTTGCAGTATTCAGGAAACGTTTCAGCCATGGCTTTAGCAATGGTTTTGATTTCAGCTCTTTGGGATTCATCGTTGCCTACATAATCATGAACCTCATTATACATATCCTTATATTTTTCACCGGCACGTTTATACCGCTGTAGAATAAGATACCATGTGCTGATAGGTCCTAAACCTGTAATATATTTAATCCCTTTCAACCAATCCAACTTACTTTTAATATAATCATAGGTCAGCTTATGGTTATTGTAAATGTAGGATTTATCAACGCACTTGGATTGTTCTTTTGTCTTACAGAATTTTTTGACAAAGTTACGGTACAGACTATTCTTTACCTGAATGAGATTAGGATATGTATCTTTTTCATTCCCAACATAGATTACATTATATTTCTCTTCCAGTGTTTCAAAAATAACTGTAAGGAATCCAAAAATATGAGAATACTTTGTTTTATAAGTCAGATAATTTTCGGTAAAAACAACAATAGTATCTTTATTGGGATCTAAAGAACGTTCTATTTCATTCCTATTGCACTGTATAAAATCGGTATTGCTTTCTTTCACAAGATTAATTAACTCCTTTTATAAAAATAATGGAGGCGTTACGCCTCCATACCGTTATTATTTATACTGTTCGTTTATCGGTTTACATCAGAATGTCATCCTCATCATCACCAAAGACCTTGCAAAATTCATCGGGTGTCATTCCCTTGTCATCCACATAATAAATCCCATATGGCTTACCAAAAAGAAGTCTGTCATAAGGCACATGGTTTTTGGACAGCCAGGTTTCAATCTGTGTCCTATACTTTTTCTCTGCCTCAACAACCGACTCATTGCAGGAAATCCACCCTCTGGACGTGTAGAGGATAAATTTGTATCCGTTGTCGGTCATCTTCCGCATGGTACGAATGAGGTTTTTGTTCGGCTTTGCCTTACTATAGGCGTCTAGGTCATTATAATCGGAAGAAAAGGAAATCGTGTTGTCAATATCCATGACAATGGTTTTTTCGTACTTTTTGTAATAGGAATCCATACCTACTCCTAGTTGCCGTAGTCAAAATCCGTATCCATGAAAACAATATCCACCATGACAATCCTGTGCACGGCTATTGTTCCATCTTCCTCTACAACCTTTAGACACAATTCAGCATTGGTTGTACCTGAACCACCGTTAATAATGGAATCAGCTATGTTCCTAAATCCTTCTTTAAGGTCCTCTTTATCAGCCTCAGAAGTCACGACAAAGGTGTAATCGTACTTGCGCCAACTATGAAGAAGATTAACAATGAAGGAAACTGTGTGTGCCTCTGGGACAGCAAGGGAGTCCTTAGACTTCTCTGAACATTCTGACATAATCCTTGTTTCTCCTCTTAAAACATGCCCGAAGAGCCAAATCCATTCGCACCACGTGAAGAGGTATACTTGTCAAAATCGTCTGTGGTGATTTCCTTAAGGCTAACTTCTGGAACCTGTACAACACAGAACTGCATAATTTTCATTCCAGGCTTAAGGGTAACATCATTCAGACCATCGTTGAATAGGTGTAAGTGAATTTCACCGCGGTATCCGGCGTCAACGCAGCAAGCCCCAGTCCTTAATTTCATTTTTGTCGCAACACCGGATTTGTTAAAGGCAATCATGCACCATCCATTAGGAATAATCGCCTTAATGCCTGAAGGAATCAGAATATCCTCAGATGGGTGCAGTACCTGTTCCTTAAAATCATTGGGAATGAAAAAGTCTATTCCAGCGTCTTCGGTGTGACCCTTATTTGGTGTTTTCACGTCACGAACCTTACAGAACTTAATTTCCATTATGCCTCCTTCAAAAAATATAAGAATCCGTAAATGAACGATTAAAATCCGTTGTTATTCATCTGTCAGGAGCTCCTTTGCTTTATCTGTCAGTATCTTTATATGCCATGTTGAATAGTTTGTCAAAACGTCATTGTACGCATGAGGACTGCAATCTTCTGTTTCCTCAAAAACAAATGGGCGTCCCTTAACAGAGGAATGAAATTCACCGGATTTTCCAAACATTGGTTTACCTAGCTTGATTTCCTTACCAAATCCCGGATAGCTATCATCACGTTTAGACGTCCCAATCAGATAATAATTTCCATCAGATACGGAATTAAACGTGATTGAATCCTGGTCATAACGCAATCCAAGCCGTTTTAGGTCATCCTTCAGTTTGCCTGTTTTCTTGTGGTCAAATACGATAAAACTCTTTTCCTTAACTGGTTTTTCGTTTGCGGAGCCATAATTTTCGATGTAAACACCATCGATAGAAGTGACAGAATACCCAGCACCTAGAAGAGCTGTTTTCAGTTCAGCATTTCGTGCCAGATTTTCTTTTTTTGAATATTCACCACGAAACGCCGTAATAGTTCCTGAATCACAATCTTGATACTTTTTCCATAGTCGAGACAGTGAACTTTCGTTTAGATTAGATTTATCCATATCAGAAATAAACGTACTAAATGATTTCATAACTTAGTCCTTTCCTTTAAAAAAGTGTCGATTAAAGAGTAGCTATCCACAATGTCAGATATGGGGCTTCCGAAATAATCAGACTTATACCCCATACTTTCTGCAATGTTTATTTTATTCTTTTGATTGAAAGTGTCAATCATTTTTTCTTTATTGGCATTGCCTTTGCCTGAAAAACTTTTTTTGTTGAACGTTGGAGGGTAAGTGACAATTTGGATTCCAGTTCTGAAAAGATAGTGCTTGAGTAAGCCTGTAGCTTCCGCTATGTTAAAAACTCGTCCTTGCGCTCCAAGCGCGTAAGCCTCCAAAATTGCTATATCAATGTGTCTTTCCAAACATATAGAAAGAGCCCAATCAGCAAGATAATAATATCGCTGTTCGTCATTACTTGTCAAGAACCTTTCCGACCAAAAAATATTTGGAAACTCTAAAGTTTTTCGTCTTGACTGCTCTTTCTTGGTGATGGATTCCTGATTGAAGTAAAAGGAAACATTCTCAAAAGACAATGGCTTATTATCAGTATAGACGCACAAGCACGGGCATGAAATGGAGTAATCTATCCCAGTAATTACACACACAATTATTCCTCTATAATATGAAAATAAAATAAATAAAATAAAAGGCTATTAAGAATCCACTTCCTAATAGCCTCAAACACATTGTAAAGGAGTAGTTTACAACATGCCTAAAACTATTTATAGTGTTCAAATTAAGGATAATTGTACATTAGTTCATGATGAAAATGGATACTATCATTTGATTTATAAAATAGTCAATACTGTTAATGGAAAAATTTATATTGGTAAGCACTCAACCAAGAATCCATATGATAACTATATGGGTTCTGGAATAGCAATAAACAGCGCAATAGAAAAATATGGAATAGAGAATTTCTCTAAAGAAATACTATTTTGTTTCACTGATGAAAAAGCCGCTTTCTTAAAAGAATCAGAAATTGTAGATGAAAACTTTGTAAAACGTTCAGACACTTATAATATGAAGTGTGGTGGAGAAGGGTTCGGCTCTGGTGAAAATAATCCTATGTACGGTAGACGTGGAGAAAATAGTCCAACTTTCGGCGAAAAGAACGGTATGTACGGTAGACGTGGAGAAAATAGTCCAGTTTTCGGCGAAAAGAATCCATGGTATGGAAAACATTTACCGCAAGAAACTAAAGTCAAAATTTCAAAAGCGTTAAAAGGAAAACTTGCTGGTAAAAATAATCCTATGTATGGAAAACATTTACTGCAAGAAACTAAAGATAAAATATCAAAGGCAAATAAAGGAAAGTTTGTTGGTGAAAAAAGTCCAATGTATGGGAAGCATCTGTCAAAAGAAACAAGAGAAAAGCAATCAAGGGCAAATAAAGGAAAGTTTGTTGGTGAAAATAGTCCAAGAGCAAAATCAGTTTTAAAATTTGATAAAAATGGTAATATTATCGCCAAATATGAAACTATAAAAGATTGCAAAAATCAAGAACACATTTATCGAGAGAAATTAGAAAAATTGGTAAGGGAACATATTCTTTATAATGGATTTTACTTTGTGATTGAAACATCAAAAAGATTATTTTAAATAGCTGTTTTTTATAGCTAATCCACCCCGGGGGTGGATTAGCTATTTAATTCTTATGGAGTAATCAACGCCAGCAACCCTCATTTTTTATCCTTGAAATAACCTTTGTTGTATAGGTGCCATGCTGTTGCGTAGAGAATTTGCAGGTAGTCCTTTTTATACTTCTTTTTGAAAGCACTCTTATTATCAATAATCCATTTTTCAGCGGCAGCTGTTGGCGGTGCTGATTCGTATTCTTTTCTCTTCAACCTAGTGATAGGATTTGTTGGATAGGTGACAGATAACGGTTGCGCAAAATTGGTGCATATGTCACCGGTCATAACTGTTTCCAGTTTCATCCCATTGTTTTCCACGCCTTCAAAAAAATCTTCAAGGGTATCAGAGTTAGTAATGATTTGTTCAAGAAGGCGTGTATTCCTGACGTAATTCGTAAAAGTGACCATGTGTGCTCCTAAAAGGCTCCAGAATGACCTACTGTGTCCTGTTAACAGGCTCTTTATAAAGTCATTCTGAAGCCTTTGTTATAAACTTTGTGGTGCGCTGGAAGGGACTCGAACCCTTATGGTCAAAAGCCGAAGGTTTTTAAGACCTTTGTGTCTACCTGTTCCACCACCAACGCAGTTTTATTTTTATTTATTCCTCTTCCGGATTATCAACAAAGTTTTTGGTTGAAAAATCCATAGGAACTCTTCTGTCAGCATAATCCATAGCCCAATCAAGAGCTGATTTCTTAATGAGGTTTCCATCCGAGTCAGCGTACCAAAGCGGTTCGTTGAAATAGTCCGGATTAGGTCCACTGAAACCGTCTTCATAAACCTCATCAAAATATGCTGACCCAGGATTGAGTTCAAACTGATAAAGGTTTTTGCTACGGAGTTTATGTTTTGCCCAATCACGCCTAACCTTATTGAGATTGTCATTAAAGTCAGCAAAGCGTTCCATGATATTGCGTCTCATTCCAGACGCAGGGAAGTACAGGTGTTCTAAGTCTGACCTAAGGTCATCAATATCTTCCTGAATATATGCACATTCTCTAGCGTACTGACGGTATTCCTTAAAAACAAGATAATCAACGTCGTTAGAAGCCTTGAGGTAAAACGTAAGGGCGTTATTAAACCTTTTCACCGCATTATCAGATTTGATAGCTGACATCATAGATACTCCTTCTCCTTTTGAGCTTTTGTGCTCTTTGTTCTTTTGATAAGAGAAAGATAGCAGGTTTTAATTTTCTTGTCAACAAAAATTTCTGTATTTTAAAGACTTGACAGAAGAAAAAATTCTTATTGACACTCCCGCAGTCATATATTTATAAGTACATAGATATGGCAGGCGTGTAAATAAAATGTGGCGGCATTCTCCGCTGTAAAAGTTGGGAACGTATAAGCCAGGAGGAAAATAACATGTCAAAAGAAGTATTTAGGCTTGGGGAACTGTTCTGTGGTCCTGGAGGAATTGCGTGCGGTGCATACAAGGCTGTAAGCGATGATGGTGAAAAGACGATAGTGCACGCCTGGGCTAATGATTTCGATCCGGACACCTGCGAAACCTATGCAAAGAACATTTGCGGGGGAGACGATTCTTCTGTGTATTGTCAAGACGTGAGGGATCTTGATATCCCTGCACTCGGCCCGATAGATGCGTTTGCGTACGGTTTTCCGTGTAACAGCTTTTCTAATGTAGGAGAGCATCAGGGACTGGATAATGCGAAGTTTGGGCAACTGTATACTTACGGGGTTGAAGTGTTGAAGACGCATCAGCCGAAGTGGTTTTTGGCAGAAAATGTCAGCGGGATCAGAACAGCCGGAGGCGGCGATCATTTCAAGATTATTTTGGAGGATCTTGCGGCTGCCGGGTATACGCTTGTCACAAACCTTTATAAATTTGAGCAGTACGGTGTGCCACAGACAAGGCACAGAATTATAATTGTTGGTATTCGCAACGATCTTGACACAAAGGGAATTAAGTTTCGGGTGCCTTCTCCTGAACCGTATGCTGGTATTGATGTGTCCGCAAGAAAAGCGTTAGCAGATATCCCTGTGAATGCGCCGAATAACGAGGCGCGAAAACTGCAGGACAAGGTACGGCTCCGCCTTTCTTATATCAAACCAGGACAGAATATCTGGCAGGCTGAGGGGCTTCCGCCGGAATTGATGATCAAGACCAAGACGAAGATCAGTCAGATATATCGCAAACTGGACCCTGAGAAACCGTCTTATACGGTAACGGCTGCTGGTGGCGGAGGTACGTTTATGTATCACTGGTCAGATGAGCAACGAGAACTGACTAACAGGGAACGTGCCCGTATTCAGACGTTTCCTGATGATTTCGAGTTTATAGGGAATTATTCCTCTGTGCGTAAACAGATCGGTATGGCTGTCCCTCCGAAGGGCGCAGAAATCATTTTTCGGGCTATATTGAACACATTCGCTGGCATAGACTATCCGTCTATAGAGCCGAGCATATCGTAATACGAAAGGAGAGACAGCCATGTTTAATTATTGGTTGGTTACACGCCTTATATCCCCGCCCTGAGGGCGGGGTTTTACGGCACATTCGATAAAATTAAAACTTCAAATTAAAACTTATTCAGGTCGTTACGAAGCCCTTCAAGACCATAAATAAAGGATTCAAGAAAATTCCTAACAGCGACAAGGTCCTGCTGCCTGAACAGTTCCTTTTCAGGTACCTTCTTGAGTTCCTGGTCAAGGTAATGGTGCAGTTTCTTACCCTGTACCATGAGATAAGTAACCGACTTAACAGCATCGGCAACCTTTGTCACTGTCTTGCTGTTATCCTGTACATAAAGTTTTCCGAAATTTTCTTCCCACATATCCTGAAACGTTTGTGCGTCCATGATAAGGTTTTCCCTCACCCTAGGCTTAGAAGCGTTTTCAATCCTCTTAAGCTGGTTCATGGTAAGAGTGAGAAGGGTCTGGAAAGATTCAATTTTATCCTTTTCGCTGGAAGAAAGTTTGAGGTCGTCAAGATTCATTATTTTTACTCCATTTTGTTTGCTGTTTAACAATGGGATATTTTCCACCGTTTCAGTTTATTTATATGTTGCTCAACAATAGGTAACCGATAATGTAATCAGTTCCTGGACTAAAGACTGGATACTTTGGAACTAACAAGTCTTTACGATTTGGAAGTGCTTCTTTTATCCTCAACGTGACAATATACTTCACACCATCTTTTGGTTCAGGAAGATTTCTAATGCTCCCATCAACAATTTCAGCTGGATTAGACGAAAAATTATATACCTGTTCAGGAAAAACTGGCTTTCTCAATCCTCTTGTTTCGACTACACCGTTCTTGATAACGCAATCATTCAAACTGTAGATAAAGATAATTTGAGAGGTGGTATTAACAATCATGGCAATCCCTCTTTGTTAGCAAATTCATGAAGTTAATACCACCTCAATCAGAAACTAGTCCTCAATTCTTGAGAAGTTAGTGCAGTTAACATTAGCAACGATGCCATTTGCATCACATATCACAGTCTTGGGAGTTCCAGGGAAGAGGAGATCTTTCCGATCAGGGAATGCCTTAGCAATCTTCTTGAACACAATGTAATAAGTATTCGGCTTAGGCTCCGGAAGATTGACAACCTCTTTCATGAGCAACTTATACGCAATAGTCCTGTCCTCCGATCTCATATACTTATTGACAAAAGTCGCATGAACAGGATTCTTTGAAGCAGGATACGTATGAAGGAGCTGATTGTAATCGGCAATGTTGTACAGGTTGATGACAAAAGAAGTGCAATTGATAATCATGGGAATCCTCCTTTTGAGCTTTTGTGCTCTTTGTTAACTACAAGGTAGCAGATTGGGATTCGTTTGTCAACAAAAATTTAATTTTCCACCAACTCCTCAATCAAAAACTAGTCCTCAATCCTTGAGAAGTTGACGCAATTGACAACAATGCCATCTGCGATGCATACCACAGTCTTGGGAGTTCCAGGAAAGACGAGGTCTTTCCGTTCAGGGAATGCCTTGGCAATCTTCTTGAACACAATGTAATACGTGTTCGGCTTAGGGTCAGGAAGATAGTCAACCTCTGTCGTAAACCACTTATACGTAATCTTCCCGTCATCCGAGCTCACGGGCTTATGAACAAAGATAGCATGAACAGGCTTCTTGGAAGCAGGATACGTATGAAGGAGCTGATTGTAATCGGCAGCGTTGTACAGGTTGACGTCAAAAGGCGTGCAGTTAACAAAAGAAATGCTGTCATTAATCATGGTAATCTCCTTTTGAGCTCTTTTTGTTAAGAGAAAGATAGCAAGTTTTAATTTTCTTGTCAACAGATTTTTTGCTGACTTTCTAAATTTTTTCTGTTCTCTTTCTCTCTCTGTAAGTACAAGGTAGCAAATTTTGGTTCTCTTGTCAACAAAAAATTTTAAGTTTTAAAGTGAGAAGGAACTATCCCTTGATTCTTGAGAAGCCGATGCAGCCCAAAACATAATTGTCAGGGTTAATCCATTTGCTGCCCGTAGGAGTTCCATAGACAATGGTTCCGGGAAAGATGAGGTCTTTCCGTTCGGGAAGCACCTGAGCAACCATTTTAGGCACAATATAATAAGTGCCAGACTTAGGCTTGGGAAGATCGATGACCTCAGGATTCACGTATTCCTCATTCACAGGATACCCATCAACCGTATCATTTGTTTTCCGTACCTCAAACTTTACACGCGCCGGCTTATCAGCGGCGGGATACACATGCAGAGGTTCAGGATATCCATTATCCTTGTTGAGGAACAGATGTTCATGAAACTTCTTACAATCAAAAATATTGTATATGGCAATATCTTGTGTTGTGCAATTGATAATCATGGTAATCCTCCTTTTGAGCTCTTTTTGAGCTCTTTCTGTTAAGAGAAAGATAGCAGGTTTTATTTTTCGTGTCAACAGAATTTTTATTTTCTTGTCAACTTAATTTCTGCTATCTTTCTCTCTCTTTGTTAACTACAAGGTAGCAAACTTTGGTTCTCTTGTCAACAGAAATTTTAAAATTTAAAGAGATGGGATTACCTATATCCGTGAGAAGTCAATGCAGCCGATAACGTTATCTTCTGCGTCACATACCAGAGTTCCAGGAAAGATGAGGTCTTTCCGAATAAGGTCTTCACGTATAGACCATGCCTGGGCAACCATCTTGGACACAATATAGAAAGTGTTAGGTTTCGGTTCTGGAAGGTTGACAATCTCCTCTGTGAACCAACGGTAAATCAGGATTCCGTCCACAGCGCCCACAGGTTTCTGGACAAAGGTTACACGGGCAGGATTCTTGGAAGCTGGATACGTGCAGATGGGCTGCGGGAACTCATCCTCGGAATCAAGCTCACCAGTACGGAGACGGAGACAACCATCGTATACGTAGCAATCACGGGTGTTATATACGGACACAACATGGGGAGTGCAGTTAATAATCATTGAAAAAACTCCTTCTTTTGCGACAATCAATACTTGCTTGCGTCTTACGGTTTGAGCGTAGGTTTCCCATTAATGAGATGAAAAACACTATTGGTAGGTATCCTGTCACTCATATGCTTCTTTCCAACCAACCAAAAATTAACCGGACTTGCAGGACCAAAATCATGACCGATAGCAACGTATTCATAGTCAGCAAGTTTGTTAGCGTGCCGACTAAGGAATTTGATAAGCCCACGACGGTTGAACACCTTGCCATGTATTTTTAAGGCGAACTCATCCGGGCAAGCGTAAACGATAATATTGTACATAATCTTTCTCCTTTGTCCGGTTTCCGCTTCTAGCACTGAGAAATTCTATGGGTAGGAATCCTGTTACTCATATGCTTCTTTCCAACAAACAGAAAATTGACAGAACACGCTTGCTTGCCATCGTGCGACACGGCTACCACAGTTTTGCCATAATAATCGGCTAGCTTGTTAAAGTGACGAGAAAGGAATTTAATGAGACCACGACGGTTGAACTCTCTTTTCCGTGCTTCTACCGCAAACTTATCCGGACAACCGTAAACGATAACCTTATACATATCTTTCTCCTTATTAATTGCACCTTACGCTGATTGCGCCCTTATGCTGAACCTATGAGATATATCGCTGTATGTAGGATAGGGCGCGGACCCTGACATATAGCACTCGGTCCAGCTTAAAATTTCTAGAACAACTCATTCAGAGGCGTTACCGTGATAATCTTTTTGCCAAATTTGCTGTATTCTTCGGCATCTTCCTTATAACAGGCAATGGCATCGATATCCCGGACACCATGTGCATCACTAAAATATTTGCCATCGTGGTATTGAATAAAATGACAAAAATCTTCAATGTGAATCTTCTTTGAAATAAGGTATTTCATTTTGTGCCTCTTTGTTTTTCTTTGTTCTTTTGATAAGAGAAAGATAGCAGGTTTTCATTTTCTTGTCAACAAATTTTTTCGCTGACTTCTAAAAAATTTTTCTGTTCTCTCTCTTTGTTAACTACAAGGTAGCAAACTTTGGTTTCCTTGTCAACAAAAAATTTAGAAATTCCTGAGCGGAGGGCAAGAAAACAAATCATTCAGAGGCGTTACCGTAATGATTTTCTTTCCATACTTGCGGTACTTTTCGGCATCTTCCTGATAGCACGCAATAATGTCAACGCTCTCAATCTGGCTGATACCATTCATTTCATCAACAAATTCGCCGTCATGATTTATGATAAAACGGGCAAGGTCTTCAATGTTGATATTTTCAGAAAGGAGGTATTTCATTTTGTTCTCTCTTTGTTAACTACAAGATAGCAAACTTTAGTTCCTTTGACAACAAAAATTTAAAGTTCCTTCTCGATATCCTTACGTAGAAGATACAGATGCCTGCTGCCAACTATCAGGTAGATATTTTCAAGCACCAAAAGCGCAAATGTAAAACAGCGTATCCCGTTCATCACAGCCTGATCTTTTATATCAGCCGTACAGGCAATATAACCAGCAAAGGAAAGATTATAAATCAAAAGGGCACAATTTCCTACACTCATTACAACGTGACGTACATAGGCACGCACACCGTCTTTGGAAATCTTACAATAATCAATAGAAAAAATCAAGCCCAATAAGATGCAAAACTCAATTATGCCAATGTCAAAAAGAATTGTAATGGGTATAAGACCTGGGATAATATCAAAGAAATACAGTTCAATGGCAATTGAAAAAACAAAAAAAGCACGAATGAGGTTCTGCATGAGGAATTACCTTCTTGAAGTTAAGACTATCTGCACGCTCTATTTTCTTTTTCCATAGATAAACCTAATATCTGCACAATCGGCAAGGGCAGCCTTCTTTCCCAGAGACTCGGGCGTATCAGTCTCTTCGGCACCAATGACACACTTAACAGTAGCAAGCCAAGGCATGCACCAAGGAGCACTAATCTTAAGGTCTTCATCTTGATTGTAACAGTTAGGTGCAAATTCATCATATGAGTTAATGAAAGCGTCCACGTCCTCAACAGTGTACACAATAGACAGAAAACGTGCTGTCTCTGTGGGAGTAATTTCTCTTCTCTTGATAGCCCAGATACTACGGGCAAGAAGTTCCGAAGAAATAATGGCAGAATTCCTCAAAACGGGCTTTGCTATAATAGCATTTATTGCACCAAAAGAAAACGGTTTAGAAGCAAGGCCCGCAAGAATTACACGGATAGCGTTGCATCTAACAGAGTTGATTGAAGTCGTCATGATAATCTCCTTTTGAGCTTTTATGCTCTTTGTTTTCTAAGAGAAAGATAACAGGATTTGCTGTTCTTGTCAACAGAATTTTTGTTTTTCTTGCCAACTTAATTTTCTGTTATCTTTCTCTCTCTTTGATAACTACAAGGTAGCAAACTTTGGTTCTCTTGTCAACAGAAAGTTTAAAGTTTTTAAGTTTTAAAGAAGGTCTATTGTGATAATCTTTTTGCCAAATTTACCGTATTCATTTGCGTCTTTTTCGTAACACACAACGGCATCTATATCGGCGATTAGGATTTGCATGAGGCTTTGCCTGATACTATCTGAAAGGACACTTGAGGCAGGCTTAAGCCCCAAACCATCTACCGATTTCCACACCATTTCTCCTTTCACAAAGGTAACAATTCTCTCGAGGGAAGGTTCACCGACAAACTCACCTTCATGGTTTTCAACAAAACAATTAAGGTCTCTGATACGAATCTTTTTTGAAATAAGGTATTTCATTTTTGTCCCTTATTCTGTTCCATGTTAACAGGTATTACACCAAATCATTCGTTTACGAAAAAAGAAGTAATGCTGGCATTTGAGATAACTCTTCCACGAAACTCCCTTCCCTCTATGATTGCCTTTTTATAGGGATCCTGATGTTTGATTATGTCAAAAAGACGATAACCTGTGTAAGTGCCGTAATAATCAATTACCGTATCCAAATTGTCCGTAAAGATTTTGTTCGTTAGTTTCTGATACTGTATAGGTCCGGGAATCTCAAGACTTCCGTACCTAGCGTATTTGTTATACACTAGCGGAACAACAGGACCAAAACACCATGCCTCAATAGAATCATCAAAACACGGAGTAGCTCCTTTTGAAAGAAGGAGAAACCATGATTGAGAAAAATATAATAGGCAATTCAGTTTTTGATTGTGGATTTCGTAATCCTTCTTCAAACACTGCGTAATAATATAACCAGCAACATTCAATGCGGATTCAGACTTCATAGGCAGTCTCTCAACTATAAGGTACACTTACAAGATAACAGACTAGGAATCCTTTGTCAACAAAATTTTAAGTTTTCTAAGAAATCCTCGGCATCCTAGAAAGCCTAAGATGCCTAAGGACAACACCGTAGATTTACAGGGTTTTTATCCAGTTTTCTGTCCAAACAATATCCTTAGAAACGTCTTTTGCATATTCCTTAAGAACATCGTCCAGATTTCTAAGAATCGTTAATGCAGTAAGGATATCTGCCTTTTTTTCATTTGAAGTGAGAAGCCTTTGGGCAAACGAAAACTCATTAGCAATACGGTGAAGATTAATCCGGACTTCCTGAAGAAAAAACAGAAATGAACACAAGGAATCACTGGGAAAGCTATGAATGTTGTTTTCCTGTTTATCCTCAATATACTTAAGCCTGCGGTGCACTTCTTCCAAGGACTCATAAAGCCTTACCATGGACGTATAACTGTCATGGTGGTTTTCCATATGTTGCACTGCCGAGATTTTAGCGGAATACAAATCATGCAGAAGGGAAGAAAGTTCCTCATTCAGTTTCTTACACATAACGCTCTCCTTAAATTTTTCTACTTTACGGAATTAACGCTACTTTACGGAATTAATGTTATGGGCAACCTTGCAAGCAATATTCCTAAGAGACGAATTTAAAAAAAGGATATCATGATACATAATATCCTTGTAATACTTTGCAAACCTTTCACTGTCTGAAAGAGATATTGAGGTATCCGGCTTGAATGACCTTGACAGACGAATAGCCATAACACGCACGTTCTGAATATCCTTCAGAAAATGCTGGGAATCAGAAGAGGGTAAGCATTCATTGTGCTGAAAATCAGAATGCAGCCCTTCAATGTTAAGCCGCTTCAAAAAATTATAACAGATATTGGCAATTTCCTTATTGTTATACTTTGAGAGGACGTAAAGTTTTTTGAACAAATCAATAAGATTATCAGTGTACATAGGAATCTCCTTTGAGCTTTTGTGCTCTCTCTCTTTGTTAAGTACAAGGTATCAGATTGGGATTCCTTTGTCAACAGATTTCTAAATGATTCCCAAAAATTTTATCCACTCTGCCATATGCCTTTGAGAGACACCAAAATAATCACAAAGTTTTAGGAATGAATATCCGGACAACAGGCATTTCTTTATGGCTTCTTCGGGCGCAAAAAGGGACAAGGCAAAGATATTGGAATTGACACTTGGATAATCATAGAGCATGGCACGACCTAACTCATAGGCAACCGCATATCTTCTGCACAGTAAGGACCGTTCAACATTGAGGTAGATAGCGTTCTGTTTTGGTGCATAATACCCATCAGGATTGTTTTCAGAAGTATCCTTTAAAACCTTAATTCCCAACTTATTTGCTACCTTAATAGGATTAACCGGAAACGTACAAACTTCTGGATAAAGAAGGTGAATACCATAAGCCTTACTTTGTTCTATCCGCATTGTGGGTTTACCTTATTAAGATGGTTAATCTAATATGCCACCAGACCATTCACATATGGTCCTATGAAATTCCTGAATATCCTCATCATCGTATTCATCGGAAAAATCAGAGGACTGTTCAATGATAGGAAAAAGACAGGAATCCTGATTGTCTGAATTATCCATGATAACCTCCTATTTTACTCTCTGCCAGGCATAAACAGACCTGAATGGTGGCATGTTGTTATGAGGTTGATTTCCGCCGGTGATAAGGGCGTTACCGGCAGGATCGCCTGTGCCAGCTACGCCGTTGTTAGTCCCCCAAGTCTTATTCGCCGCCGATTTCCAAACGTGCCAAAGTTTGGCGTTTTCCGTTGAGATAGTGGAGCTACGCCCATCCGGCGAGAAATAACGGGCGTCGTAATCTCCGGCATCACCATTGCCGCCTGTGAATACAGCTACTTTATGTGTATGTTGTGGAAACTCATTGATAGTCAACGTATGCGTCTCTTCGCCACCACTTGTCCCAGCCGCATGTTTAGGACCACAGCACCACAGAAACGTATCCTTTATAGGCTCCCACGTGCCGCCAAAAAGTTCATGCGGGTCTGTGGACTTTGTAGAAGTGTATATGCTTCCAACGGGCCAGCTTAGGAGCTTTATTGACTTAACAATTAATTCGGTATATTCTAGTAGATTTCTCATGATATCCTTTTCCAAACATTTACTATTCGTGCGGGCGGCTGGACTGTATCACTTCGTCCATATATGGGATTGCTCCAACTAGCATCAAAATCAATATCCATCGGCGCGGAATTGTTGTCTTCTGTCCTATTGAAGCGTTTTCCAGTGAATCTTCCTTTAAAGGCGCCGGAAACACTATAGAAAGATCCGGAGTTACCATAGGAATCACCAAGAAAACCTGTGATATTCGGCAATCCTGCTTCTACCGTAGTACCAGCCTTGTGATTAGCATCAGAACACTGTAGAACATATCTGCCCGTCAGCTTCTGCCACTCTCCTCCGAAAAGCACATTAGGGTCATCCTCGGTTTCCGTTATGAAATAGGAACCAACAGGACGGCATTCCAGAATGGTTTCCTTTTTTGCCTGCTTGACGGCTTGTTTTACGGCAGTCTCGACGGCGGCTTGAATAGCCAAAACAATTGTTTTCTCAGGTGTATATTGTGACATATGATACCATTCTCTACTTGTCAGCGTCAAGCATTTCCTGAACAGAGGCTCTCCAGCGGAGAGGAACCTCATCAATAGTCATACGCCCGGACTTAATCATCCTATAATAAATCTTAGCCATTGTTTTTTTCCTCCAGTTTAGCAATACGCTGTTCCAGTTCAGCCGCATAGGCAGCAAGGTCAAGAACAGCAGCATCGGATTCTTCCTTATCAGAAGTGGAAGTCATACCAAGTTCCGCCACAGCGGCTTCAAGGTCTGGGACTCTGGATGCCTCGGCTTCTGCCTGTTTACGACGGTTTTCCTGCTCGGCTAGCTCCTCAGGAGTGGTTTTTGAAGCCTCGACAATTTGAAAACGACGGTGACCATTTTCAGGTGTGATTTCCTTGATATAATATGTGCCACTATCATTACACCACTTAGCGGCTTCGGGCGGGTACTCACCGATGAAAATTTGGTTGTTAGTAAAAATCATATATATGCTCCTATTTCCATGGACCTACAGCAATCCATGTTGTATGGCTTTTCGTTTGGGCACCATTCATCGTACCTATTGAGAATGCCGTTGTGCTTTCCCAGCCAATTCCTATAGGTGTATTTCCTATATTGGCATTAAACGTTGTCAAAATAGCTGGGTTCAAAGCAAAAGGTTTTGGAAAAGTAATCCGCTTATTTGTGGCTGTAACTGGTCCGTTGAGGTTCACCCACCCCCAACATATTTGCAGCCCACTAAAATAACGAACATATTTTACCTCATCCCACTGACTAATATGCATTGAATCAACAATTTCTATATGCCCAGTAGATGGGTTGCCTCCACCAGTCCATGTTAAAGCTCCGTCGGATGTGCCAACAAGGTCATATTGATAATACCTTTGATTGGCAGTGTTGTATTTACTTTGAGCCATGAGAGTGAACCTACCCTGACCAGCGTTGTCAGATGCTTCCAGTGTAAGTGAACTGTTTGCTGGTTGACCATCAGGATCTGTTATTCCATCTAATGTTCTATTCTGAATTGTGAGCTTAGCTGTATTTTCCGTTCCATAGATATATGTTTGTGCCCATCTATCGCCTTCTTTAGGTGTCAGAAACAGTTTTTCGGTAAACGTCTTATCACCCGTAATGGTTTCATCACCGGTCTTATGGACACTTTGTGACCATAGCTTTTCAGTCAGCTTTTTTAGGTTTATCATAATCATTCCTGTCTATATTGTTATTGTGTTTTTCTACTTGGTAACCGTCTTTGAATGGAGGCGGATAGGTAAATTCCGTAAATTCACTAGGATAGGTAAAGTCGCTATAATTCCTCATCGGATTTCTCTTATTTTCACAAAATATTATTCCCATAGCCATATAACCATATTCCAAAGAATTATAGTTATAAGGACGCTTAGAACAATTAAAGTACATTTATTTAGCAACATCAACTTACTTCCTTTACATCCTCTGAACTAAGCAATACTTTCAGCAAAGATTTTAGCCAAAACAGAATAAACCGTATTCTTTTCGTTGAAACGCTTGAGGTATTTCTTTACATCAGTTTTGTTATAAGTTCCATCTTCACCCTTGCGTACCTCATTGGCGTCCGGAAAATTTCTTTGAGCCACTCTAAGACTTTTGTTATAAAGAACCACGTGCGAAACGGCTGCAGTGTTCGGGTTTTTGTCTTCTTCCGGTTTATACACAAATACAGATTCGCCTGTTGATGCGGCGTTATAATTTTCATAAAAACCAGAAGCAATTATATCAATAAAGTCCGACGTGGATTTTTTGAAAAACGGTCCCAGTTCAGGAGCAGTATTATACGTATTAATGTAGGAGAACAACGTGTTAACACCATTCTCCTTATTATATTGCATCATGCCACCAATAAGGGAATTGTCAAAATCGGTGTTTTTATGAATGGGGAATTCCTTGCCATCGACAACAAAACTTCCTTCCTTATTAAAAAGAAAGTGAATGCCGTAACGGGTAAACTCCTTGTTGAATAGCTGTTCTTCTGCTGAACCAGGTTTAGCCCGGGAATTGCGAACGGACACACCCATATTCGTTGAGTTCATTCCATCAGAAATAAAAATGACAGAAGCCTTGTCAACACCCGTACTTCTCATTTTTTTTGCGGAATTTGTGGCAACAATGCTAGCCGGAAAAAGAGGGGTGAGCCCTTTGTCCAGAAATGCCTTCCAAAAAGTGTCGGAAGCCTTTTCATCCTTGTATGCCTCTGCACAGGCATAATTTCTCAATGAACCCATAATCCCCTGTTTGACGGTACGCATTGAAATCTCCTTTTTGCTTTCTCTCTTTCGATAAGAAATAGGTATCAAACTTTCGTATAAACGTCAATAGGATTCTGTAAATTTTTTTATCCTATTGACGTTTACCGGCGGTAGGAAACTTTCCTACTGAATATAAATGTAAAGCTGTTCAGGAGTGTAGTGTTCTGAATCCACGATAAGGAAAATGGATTTGTCACTCCCAGCATGGTCTTCATCAAACATGGTTTCAGCTCCGAACAGATATGCCTCAAACCGAATAGAGTTCCTCTTACAAAATTCGCAAATAATTATTGCCTGGAAAATTGCTTCCGATACCATGTTCAGTGACATACTTCCGGAATAATCAATAAAGAGAATGACACCATGGTTGGTTTCATGGTACCGGATTAACTTCTTTTTGAAAATGGTTTCAGCGGTTTTGTACTGGGAAAGCCGACGGGAATCAAGTTTTCCGGTTATCCTATATTTGGTGTCCTTCATTTTTCTGGCATTCCGGAGCCTTTTGAAATAGGAGTCTCCTTCAATGGAAAGCTCTTTAAGGGAATTAATGTTTTCCTTCATATCTTCAAGGAACTGGTGAAGTTCAACCTGATAGACACGGCTAAGTTGATTAAACAGGTCTCTAGCTTTCTTGTCAGCGTCAAGGCGTTTCAGTTCCTGTACTGCGTCAAAAGAAGCCTGTCTAAAATCCGCAACAAAGTTCGATGTTGGATTTTCACGCAATGACAGGTAAACGTCAAACGGCTCACAATAAGAATCACCAGGCTTAGGCTTTTCCTGTGCCTCGCGCTGTAACCTATCCTTTTTCAGATTATCTTCAAGCATGCTGGACAGACTGTCGTAAGTATTTCCAGGATAAAACTCATCCTCATCGGAACCATTGTTCGTATCAGAACCATTATCTTCATCGGAACCATTGTTCGTATCAGAACCATTATCTTCATCGGAACCATTATCCGTGTCTGAATCCTTATTCGTGTCAGCGTCCTGATTTTTGTTCTCTTCAGAAGGATTATCTTCACTAGCAGAATCAGAAGGATTATCTTCACTGGCAGAATCAGAAGGATTATCCTCAGAAGACTTATCTTCACTAGCAGAATCAGAAGAATCCGCAACTCCTCCATTGGAATCGTTTATATTGTCCGAGTTAATCGGCTGAAATTCGCTGTTGTCGTTATTTTCTGCAAATTTCTTAATCTTCTGACAGAGGTTCACAACGTCCTTATTGGACGATAACGAATATATCTTGGCAATGAAGGCTTTCTCTTCCTGAGAGAAGGGCACATTCAGGCAATGCCCAACTTTGAAGAAAAGATTAATCCTGTCGTAAAAGTGCATGTTACGAACTTTTTCTTCAAGGTTCTTGCCAAAAAAGCCATTATCAAACAGAGTTTTATAACCTTCTTTGAAAATCTTATGCAGCCCGGGGAATCTGCCCTTTATCTTTCCCTCAATGTAAGCGTCCTCAAGAATGTTGAAGAGAGGACCATAGGTTTCGGCGTTTTTCTGAAAATCATCCATGGAATACTTTGAAAATAACGCATGCCCCACTTCATGGGAGGCAAGAAGCTGATTTTCGGTTTCGCCCAGAAAATTGTACTTGGGCATAACAATAATCCTACGCTTGACATCAAAATACGCAGTTTCCTCCGTATCTGAAAAAATCATTGAAATGCCTTCACTTGCCAACATCTGTGAATAAATCTCAAAAGATTTGTCTTGCATGGTTCCTCCTTCTAGTGTCAATCACTATCAATCTCTTTCGTTAAGAACAAGGTATCAAAAGGCTGCCAAAATGTCAAGAGTTTTTTCGGTTTTCGATTAAAATTAAAAAAAGCAAAAAGGCTAGCCCAGAAATCCAGACTAGCCCCTGTTATTTTTATTATGGTAACCTATTCTTCAATGTTTTCAGCGGGTTCGTCGGCATGGATTGACTTCCACAGCATGGACAGAGCCTCACGTTCGGTTTCGGCATATCTGGAAGTTGTCATCCTAATTGCCGTATTAATATCGCCAACGATTGAGTACGCCTTGAAAATAAAATGAATCCTACGGGTAGACAGATACATTCCCGAATAACCGTTATCAACAAGACGTTCACGGGTGAGCGATACCAACTTGAACACCTCAGAAAAAATATCTGAAGGAACGTTAATATGGTGGTTAGAACAATAGGTTTTGGCAATCTTCTTTTCAACAGCAATCGGAAGAAGGTCCTGCTGAATAGTGACCGCAAACCTTTCAAGGAACGCCTCATTCAGAATTGACGTGCCAACAAAATTGATTGCGGAACCATCGCCCTTTGAGTTACCGGTTGCAAACACCTGAAAACCAGGCTGAGGATATACCAATTCAGCCGTCTGTTTCACATAGAACGGTTTGCATTCCAGAACACCCTGTAACACCATGAGTGAGGAATTCAGGTCAACCTCGTCAAGCACCAAAACACCACCAGACCGGTAGGCTTTGAGAACAGGACCATCCTGCCATTCTGTCGACCCATTCACCAATTTGAGTGAGCCGATAAGGTCATCATCAACGGTCTCGGAAGTAATCTGTGCACGGAAGAACGGTCTCTTTTCTCTTGCGCAGGCATATTCAATCGAGGAAGTCTTGCCAACACCAGAAATGCCCCAAATGTATGTGGGGAAAAACTCTCTGGAAGCGATTACCTTCTCAATAAAGGAATAATTATCACCAATAGGAAGAAAGTCCTTGTTTTCATGAGGAATGTATTCATCAAAGGATTCTGCTTTAGCCTGAACAGGTTCAGGAGTGTCCTGCTGAATGGGGCTATCAGAACTATCATTAATCATATCAGTATGAGGCGTTGACAGGATATTGTTCCAGTCAACATTGGAACGTTCTGCCAGGGTTTTGATGCTGAATTTTTTAGGCTTAGAGCCTTCAACATAGCAACCCCAAATGGAAGAGGGAACGGAAATTCCTTTTGCGGGCAGCTTTTTGAGTTCGGTAGTCGTGTAATCCTCTCTCTGAAAGAGACCATATGTTTTTTTGATAAAGGTTTCAATATCAATCATAACAAATCTCCTTTTGAGCTGATTTTGAGCTCTCTCTGATAAGAGAAAGATATCCGGTTTTATTTTTCTTGTCAACAGATTTTTTATTGACTTCTAAAAAATTTTCTCTCTCTCTCTCTTTGTTAACTACAAGGTAGCAGATTGGGATTCCTTTGTCAACCTATTTTCAACAAATTTTTAAAAAAGACGAAAAAAAAATTATCTGCCATATCCTACCGTCCTTTAGGTACAAAAAAAGCCTGGAGGGTTCCAGGCTTAGTTGGATGCTTTTCCCTACATCCAGATAATCAATATAAGGAGGAGCAATAAAATAGATATTACAAAATACGTGCTCTAAAGCACGCAATGTTATTTATCGCTAACGTTTTTGTGCTCAACGCACCTAACCATGACATTCTTAAAGGTTCGCTGATTGGTGCGTTCCCAGTCAGCCGCAATATTTTTGGCGTCGGCTTCTGCCTGCAGCATACAGGATTCCTCATCCTTATAGAGGAAATCATCCTGTACAGCGGTAATAGTGCCACCGCTATTGAGCGTGAAAATGAACAACGGAACAAAAACAGCACTAGTCATTGAATAACCTCCATTCTGTGAGAGTTTCTTCTCTCTCTTTCGTTAACTACAAGGTATCAGATTTGGACTTCTTTGTCAACAAAAAACTGAATCCAAAAACTTTTTATCCTGTTGCTCTTCTTTGTATTCCTCAAAAGCCTCTGGATTGATTTCTGGACTGATTACCCTATTAAACCCTTTCACCATTAAGGTCTTATACCACAGTTCAAAAAACGCCTGAAACTTTTTAGGTCCAGCGTTCAGAACCTCATTCATCATTTTGATTTCTGTAGGTGAAAGAAGTTTGTCAGAAAATTCAACACCATGAACCAACTTCATAACGCTCCTAACAGTAGGAGTGGAAACTTCTTCTACAGTATCAGTCAACGCATCCTCAATATCAGCAGTAGGACCATGCTGACCTGCCCTATATGTCAATTCAGTGACAGGACGTCCTCGTTTCGCAAAACTGTAGAAATCCAGATAATAGAGCTTCAAGGTCAAATGGAGTTTATCCCGGATTTCCCAATGACTTACAAAATAAGCGATAACGTTCCTAAGTTTTTCTTTTGCTCTAATATCCATATGACTTACTCCGTGATTTACTCCACCCAGAACAGATTGCCAAATCCAGAAAGGCAAAGAAACGAATAAAAATCTGGAAACTTCTTCTTGAGAAACCAACAAAATTTAACCCACCAAAAAACTATTCGATTGTTGAATTTCACGGAAACACATTCAAAACTGTGAGGAGAACCTGTTACGTCTTCCTTATCCAGATAGCATGACAGAAAACTGCCCGTCTTTTGAATATTTTCCATTGAGACCCTATTTGTTAGGTAATACACCGGAAACTTTTCACATGAAACTTTTCCAGCCTTGTTGAGAAATTTGTAGGTTATCACAATCATATGGCTGAACCTCTCTCTTTTGTTTTTCGTTAGCTAAAACTTACTAAGAAAAGAGGGTTTTGTCAACAAAAAATTTTGCTGCGGGCAATTCCTAATCATCATAGGAAAAGTGAATGTCATAACCAAGAGTCCTCTTCAGGTAGTGCTCAATGGGTTCCTGCTTGAGGATTTCCTTCATAATGTCATGCTTGATGTAAAGCCCATCGTGAAGTAAAAGCCCAATAGCCTTTGCGTGGTCACAAAGTTTCTTGCCATGGATTTTGTAGTTACGGATTGTGTCACGGACAGTTGCCTCAATGCCCTGATAAATGTGAGCAATGGGTGTTCCTACCTTTCTTGGTGAACTCTGTATCGTGGTGCCAAGGTCATTGGTGTATGTACAGACCTTCTTGCCATTGACTATTTCGGTATTAACCTTGTATTGCTTAAGCATGAAGGAAATGAACTTACGGGTTTCCTTACAATAGGAAACATAATAATCATTTTCAGCAAGGTTAATGGCAACGCCACTTGGGAGGTTGTGCTGATTCGCAAGCCTCTTCAACATGCTCTTGTGAGTATGGTTGAACTCATCCGCAAGAGTTAGTTTTGGATTGTTGATTGAGCCAAAAAACGGAACGTTCAGTGCCATCTTCACAAAATCTTTATAACGAGGCTTATCCTCTTCCTTAGCACCATCCATGACAAACATAGTGAGTTTGTTACGAATCCCATCTGGGTCCTTCACATACTCACTTAGTAAAGGAAAAAAATCGGCAGTCTTCTCCTTTCCAAGAATGGACGCGGCTTTGTTCCAGAGAAGGGTCTGCGTGCCGGATTTAACGTCTAAGGTGCTGTAATCAGACAGAATCCTTTTCCTATATTCAGAGCTTAGCATCTGAATAGACCTGTGAGGAAGATAATCCCGTCCATGGACGTTCCTGTGATAATTCATTTCTACGGTATTATCTTCCATGTTGGCATGGAAAAGAATGTTCCTGCAGATTTTGAGCTGGTTAACATACCTGTAGTAATCAGAACAAAGACCATTTGCTTCATAACTCTGTCCAGCAAGGTCTGAAAGTTCGGCAATACAGGCTAGCACTTCAGGAATGTTAACGGTACAGGTATCGGTAATTTCACCCTTTTTCAGTTCAGCCTTGACCTTAACATTCTTTAAAGACTCCAGAATGACTGGGTACGTAATGCCAGACCTGATTCTGGATTCATCAAGAGCTGTTTCATATGTGTAAATGACATCCTTGTCAGCGTCTATTTTATACTTTTTGACATGAGGATAAGCCTTAATAATTTCAAGCCGTCCTGGAAATATCTTGCCATCGTAACGAAACGTCCTTACTGTATGTGCGCCAATCTCTGATTTCATTACCTGTTCCCCATCATATTCACAGGCTGTCAGGGGAATACCCATTACGGTTTTCACCAACTCATAAAAATCCTTGCAAAGCATGTAATAAGAGGTGTCATACTTGCCTCTCATATTAACATGGATGCTGTCATCAGGATACATGTATCCACGCTTGATTCTCTTGATAAAACCAAACTTGCACAGGTCAATAACCATGTCATAAAATTCACTGGGAGTGCTGTAACCAAAGACTTCACAGAACTTATCCCTGACACTGTTTCCAAGGACAAAATAGCTTTTATCCAAACGGTATTCTCTGGTGCCTCTAAGGATGTAGTCAAAAATATACATTGCCTTCACCAGATTCTTAAAGGGCATCTTCCTGATATGCTTTCTTTTGGTGAGTGTTTCTGTGAAATACTGATAGGTAATATCAGTCAGGATAAACTTTCTGGATTCAGACGTATGAAGGTCTGTATTGATTTTATCGAAACAATTTTGAGTAATATCCATTTTTATTTGCTCCTTTTTATGGATATACGTTAAATAGAATTCCTAACATTATTATTTATAGAATAATGCAGGTTAATCAGGTTGTCAAGAGAAATTTCAAAGATTTTTAACATTTTTTGCACTCCGTGTAAATTAATTTTTGGCTCTTCTTTTTGTATTTATCATAGGAAAAATGGGCTGCGAATACCTCAAAAACGGGCGATTGTATTGTTTGAAAGAGTTTTCAAGAGCTTTAAGAACTTTTTAGGGTCCTGCTCAAGGAATACCTCAAACAAACCGCTAAAAATGTGCGATTGTATTGTTTGAAAGAAATTTCAATGCCAAAATACCTCCTGTAGGACATTCTCGGGAATACCTTCAGGCTTATTCATGAGGTAAATTTTTAAAGCCATAATCCATGTAACAGCAATCCTTATATTTATTAAACTTTCTTACGGATACAACAAATTAATAGTAGAGAATACAATAATCCTGTAATAATTGAGGTTGAAACTCTGTTAAGAACAATACAAAATTTTAATAGAGCATAACAATATAACCCAAATGACATATAAACATAAACCTGTAAAGGAATAAGGACTAATGTTGAACTCAAGAGAAAAGTGTACAAGTAGTAATAGAGAAACAACAGAAACCTTAATGACCTACAAACAGAAGAGGAATTAAGGCTTAAGCTATTGAACTTTAATGACAGTAAACCAAAAGAAGAATGTTCAATCA
>OLYC01000134.1_pt1 | contig 69133 bp, 58 predicted proteins | sample 1674271 | NCBI WGS metagenome assembly OLYC01 (sample SAMEA103958154, study PRJEB25191) | human gut metagenome
TGATAGCTTTATCGGCATGAGTTGGGTATACTGTGTATAGCGTTAGAGGAAAGGAGGCAGTTCATGAGCTACAAAGTAGAAACGATAAAAGATGGAACAGAAAAATACTTTTACATCCGGGATCTGGATACGATGGCAATCGAAGAACTGCCGAGTAAATATCTGATGCACAAGATTAAATGCAGACGATCACCAAATACTGTAAAGCGATCCGCCTTTGCCATCTGCTATTATATGGGCTACATGGAAGAAAAGGAAATGGAGCTTACCGAAGTCTATCAGTTAGGCTACGAGAAACAGACAGAACATTTTGTGGATTTTTTATACTGGCTCAGAGCCGGAAACCACACAAAGCAATCCGATGGAAAACTGAAGAAATGTCCAAATCAGGGAACCTGCAACGCATACTTAAAAGATGTGTTCAGGTTCTATTTATTTATAGAGGCGGAATACGAACAGTATGGCAGCCTCAAGACATTATCTTATAACCAGATCATTGCAGTCAATCAGGTTGGTGTTAAAAAGGTACTCCGAAATCATTCTTTTAAAGGATACCTGAAAGAGGAAGAACACCGTGGCAGGGCAGCAAAGGAAAATCAGATTGTGACGATCCTACAGGCATGTACCAACCGCCGAGATCAGCTTCTGCTGCTTTTATTAGCAGAGACCGGATACCGGATCGGAGAACTGCTGGGAGTAAAATATGTCAAGGACATTGATTACAAGAACCACATGATCAGGGTGTGCTTCCGGGAAGATAATGAGAACGAAGCAAGAGCCAAGAATGCGGAATACCGGAGTGCTAAGATAAGCAAGGACACTTTTGAATTCCTGATGGACTATCTGGCAAGATATCGGAAAATCCTGCAGCATCAGGATTATCTGTTTGTAAACATTATGGGAGATGGCATTGGTAAACCTTTAAAGGTAGACAGTGTATACGATATGCTGGAGCGGATGGAAAAGAAAACCGGGGTCAAGATCACGCCCCACATGCTCCGCCACTATTTTGCAAATATGCGAAAGGATGCAGGATGGCAATTGGAGATGATCAGTCAGGCACTGGGACACAAGCATCTGGATACTACGATAAAATATCTGGACTGGCTGGATGACGAGTTGATAGAAGCAAGCAGCGAGTTTTATGAACGGCATTCTGCCATTTACGGAGCAGACCGTCTGCTGGAATAGGAGGTGTGAAAAATGCCTGTATATTTACTACAGCAGGCAGAACGCAGGACTGAATACCAAAAGGACATTGAAAAGAAGAAGCAGGAACTATATGCGGAGATTGATTCATTTCAGATAAAAGATAAAACCCAGGTCAATACACTGAAAAAGTTTCTGTCGGACAGAGAAATCTGGAGCTTACAAGATATGGATTATCCGCTGCGGATTTCCTACGAAGGATATTTGAAAGAAAAGCGAAATTCCAATAGTGTGTCATGGCATCTGCGAATATATGATGCCATAAAGCAACAACATATATACCAGCAGATGCAGACACTGACTGGAAAAAGATTTTATGAATGGAGATACCAGAATAAAGTCTTTTACCTGAAATATTATCCGGATCAACAGATAGCTGAAAGTTTTAAATATGTTAAGAATCTCAAAGTTTTAGTATGGGATTTCAGTAAGAATTGTTCGGAAATCCTGAAGAAACAGATTTTTGATACGCTGGAACAGCTCCTTGTCAATACGACTGCATGTGCAAGATATAAAAATAAACGATTGCAGGCATTAAAAATCCTTTATGATTCGTGTATACGACAAAATATCACCGATATTGGAATGCTGGAGATAGAGCAATTTGAAAGTATCTGTACAGATTTTAGAAAACCAGGTAATGAATCTCTGGGCTACCAGCTAAGTATTATAGGAACATGCCGAAAAATTGCATTTATGCAACAGGAACATATTCAGTGGGACGCAACAGTCTGGTATTTGGATCGATTTCATCTAGGTGAAAACCGAATAGATAAAAGTAAATCTCTGAACAGCATTTCCTTTATGGAAATAAAAGAAAAACAAAACCGTGAAATTCTTCAGGCTTATATGAAATATGAATTAGGGGTTACCGGGCAGGCTGTCAGTACAATCAATCGAAGATTTATGTGCATCAGAAATTTTTTGAAAATGCTGGAGCAGAAACGGACACTGGCTGTTCATGCAACGGCGGAAGATTTAAGTGATTATGCAAAAGACCTGCTGGAACACCATGTACAGGCAAAGGGATTTAACGAGCGGATTTACAGTATCGGACATTTTTATAAATTTATGGAAGTCCGGGAGTATATCCCTAAAATGCCATTTCGCATAGAATATTTTCAGCAAAAGGTACTGATGGTACATCATGACCGGAGCGTAGAAGAAATCGTATACATGGAAGTTCTGAAGAAATTATATCTTTTTCCAGAACGGCTTCGCTGTATGTTCCTGCATCTGTGGTGTCTGGGACTTCGGGCAAGTGAAGTGTGTACTTTAAAAGGAAATGCATATTATCAGCAGGGCGAGGACTGCTGGATTCAGGTATATCAGGTTAAAATGAAAAATTACAAAAAGATACCTATTCCGAGAGCATTATACCAGCTTATGAAAATTTACCTGAAGAAAAATGAGATACAGCCAGAAGAATTTATCTTTCAGAATACGAAAGGCGGTGCCTGTTTATATGACACATTCCGGCGTCAGATGTTAAAGGCATGCAGGGAAAATGGGATTGCAAATGGAGAATATATATTTCGCTCTCACGACTACAGGCATACCGTGGCAACCATGTTTTATGACAATGAAGTGTCACTTCAAAGTATCCGAGATTATCTTGGGCACACATACGAAGAGATGACAAGGCAGTACATTGATTTTATGCCGAAAAAGATCGCACAGGCAAACGAAGAATTTTTCAGTACACAGGAAAACAGCCTGGCTTCATGGCTCAGAAAAGGGGAACAAGATGCAAAATGATATTATATATTTCAGTGATTTTCCCAACTGTAAAGCAGCACCGGATAAGAAACAAAGAGACGGAAAATTTGATCTGGCAAAATTGCCAACTCAGACTTTAAAGGATGAATTCCGAAGATACATTACATATCGAGGGGAAAATGGAAAATATACAACTTTGGTATATGACCGCCGCTCATACAATCATCTGGTAAACTTCCTTAATGACAAAATAAACCGTAATGTCAATAGCCTAAGTGACCGCACGGCCGAAAAATGGATAACACTTTTAAAAGGCTGGATGATGGAACAGGGAATTCCCATCACCCAAAAGAAAAAGAGTGTGTACGGAACGGTCAGCTATGGAGAGCCAGCGCTGATATTATATCTGAGAAATGTGCTGAAATTTTTGGAACCTGACGATTTAAGGGATGAGACAGAAAAAGACATTTGGGAATTAAAGAATCTGGATATTGAGATACGGTATAATCCTATTTACAATGTGGAAACGCTTGATTTCAGAAAAATATCCCAATCCGATATCAGGGAAGAATGCAAAAAAGCAGTTTTTATGAATCTGAAATATGAGGCAATAGGAACAGTGCAGGGTGAACTTACGATCATGCGGAGATTCTCCGAATATTTAAGACTGGAATATCCGAAAGTTAAAAGTTGCTGCGAATTAGACCGTGACATACTGGAAAATTTTCTGATCAGTCTTTCTACATCAGAAGAAGTGCATAGTGGAAACAGCAATTATGTGATTTCACTAAGACGGCAACTGGAAACGATTGGAAAAATTTACAGTTATGAAAATCTGGGGCATTTATTTATCAACACAGACACGCCACCAGAAACAAAAGCAGAATTCCGGGTATATTCTGATGAAGAAATGAAACGCCTGAATGCAGAAATCATACGGATGGACGTACAGATTGCAAGGTGTCTGCTGATACACCAAATGCTGGGAACCAGAATTTCCGATACACTGACTTTGAGAACAAACTGCCTGACAGAAGAAAACGGACAATATATGGTTGAAATATATCAGGTAAAAACCAAGCAGTACAAGAAGCCTGTCAGTCAGGATCTTGCCAGACTGCTGCAGCGTTCTATTGAATACACGCAGGAAAGATTTCAGGATACCAAATACATATTTGTGAATGAAAAAAATCCTGACAGACCGATACAGTACATGGCTATAAAATCTAAAGTTATGTCCATGATACAGGAAAAACAGTTAAAAGATGATAATGGAAAATTATTTGGATTTGGAACCCATATGTTCCGGCATTACTATGGTGTCAAGCTGACAGAAATGCATGTAGATGACTGGACGATAGCAAGGCTCCTTGGGCATAAAAGACTGAACAGTGTGAAACATTACCGGAAAATGAGCAATCAAAGAATGGCAGATGAAACCAGAGAAGTTCGCCAGATGATGAGCGATATCATATATTCAATTCTGGATGGATGGGGAGAAGAATATGAACAAATACGACAAGATGATTGAAGAAAACCAGAGAAAGAGCAAAGAAAAAATTTGTCTTGCACAGCAGACGATCCATGACATGGTGACAAATAAAGAACGTATCACGGTTCCAAAACTGATGAAGAAAACGGGATTATCCAGAGGGTTCTTTTATAAAAATCCAACCGTCCGGGATCTCATGAACCAGGCAGTAGAAGAACAGGCCGGAATGATAGATCCAAGAAGAGAAATCCTGAACATGGCAATGGAAAAGCAGATTGATCTGCTGAACCAGAAAATAGCAGCCCTGACCAGAGAAAACAGTGAGCTGAAGAAAAAGAATGAAAAGCTGCAGAAGGCATTGAAGAAACAGGATTTGAATTTTATTAAAAACTTGTAACATTGAAAATGATAAGATGTAAGAGATGTGTGCGGACATATCTTTTCATCGTTGAAAACAAAATATATAGAATGCAAATAGGATGGGTATATGCTATACTAATTATGGATCTTTTGATAAAATTGTTGAAGAAGGGGAACACCATGTATTATGACATTACAAATCCAGACGCATCCTATTATTGGTTGCATGAATTATTGCAAATGCAAAGTGGAGAGTTTATAGAAGAATATATTATAAACTGTCATAATGATTTTGAAGAATTTTTTGAAAAATATAGCTCTGTAATAAATAATATTGATATAGAAAATTTAGAGCTTGTAGCATTTCATGTAACAAGCAACAGTAATCAATGTGAAGATATAAAAAAATATGGATTACATAATCTTCAATGGGTACTCAGTAATGACACTGATTTAAATAGATTTTTAAAAGAAAATAATGTAAAATTTGATGTCAAAAGCAAAGTAATGTATATAGGCGATGTGGCTTATGACATAGATTATGAAAAATATAAAAATTTAGATGTAATTTCCAAGAGAAACGAGAAACTACATAATATAGGGCATAAAGTATATTATGATTTTCAGATTAATGCATTTCTGTTTTGTGAAGATATCTATAATTATTCAACTATCCATGAAGTACCAGAATTTATTTTTTCACTGTCTTCTTTAAATGATGAAACGAATGAACTTTATATAAAATGGAAAAGTATGTGTGAACCATATGTTGTAAAATATAAAGCTAAAATAAAAGATTTTACATATTTTACGTTTTATGACAGTGAAATGGAATACGAGAATGATAGACAAGATAATTGGAAAAGATTAAGAAAACTTCTTATTTCGAGATCTATAGAAAGTATGTTTTCAAGATCAAGTTCAGAAATTTATGCATATATGGCACCAGATACAGTAGTGTCTGGTGAAAATATCATAGAATATATACCTGCTGAGGAATGGAGAAAAAATGTACTTAAATACTTTGGAAAAAAATGAAATGTATAAATCAGTTTCAGAAATAGTCGGAACTGATATTGAAGTGGTAAAAAAATTTATAAAAGAAAATGCAGACAATATAGTAGATTGTAATTATGATGAAAATGGTATTGAACAATTGAATATAGATGAACTGATACAAGGTAAAACTCTAAATCAAATTGACTCTTTAATTGTAAATCATATTACCCCTAGGGAAAATGAAAAAACTATATGGGATGAAGGGTTACTAACTTTATCTTATGCGTTAACACAGAAAACAGCATTATCTGATTATTTAAAAAAATGGGGATTTACATTTTCGTTTGATCAAAAACAAATTACAATGTATAAAAATGATGTAATTGTTGAAGTTAAACATAAATTGGGGACAAATTTAGATATGAGACTTGGTGGTGAAAAGACTTTGAATGATTACAATATTAATGGCTATCTTTTTGTTAATGAATTTGAAGAGGATGCCATAAGCGGTTGGCTTGGATCACCAGAATTTTTAAAAAGTTTGTCTATTTATTACAGTAACCATAATATTGCAAATGACTATTGCGACAAATGCCAGAACTATTATGTTTCTTTTGAAGTACCTATAGATAAGGTAGATTTGGAAGGATTTTCTGATGATATAGATTCAATGAGAAAAACAGAAATATTATTGAGATATGTAATCAATGCATTATCGTATGCTGCAATGGAACGAAAACCGTTTCTTCCGATGTATAATCCAATAATTTTTCTGAAACGTGATTATAATGTTCCGAAGGAAAATATACGTAAAATATGGGATTTTCAGAGGAAGGGAGTAAAGTGGATTCCTGTAGAAAGTTCTAGTATAACAAATTAATTATTTTTAAAAATTAAAGTATCAGTTATAACTATAAGGTTCATACTCAATAAAAAATCGGAACTTCTCAGGAGGCTTCGATTTTTTTATAATGTAGTTGCAACAAGAGTTTGGAAATTAGGTACTTACCCAGGCAGTCCAGGAAACCAAAATTACAGTACCTATCAGATCAAGCAGAAAGAGCAACACAAAACACAGTTTTGTATGCCGTTAAGCCCAGCAAAATCAAGGCATGAGGGGAACTGGCTACATTTTAATACCCAATCTGGTGGGGAATTGCAGCCTGGCCGGTAAACAGCTTTGTACAGCTTAATGACTTTACAGGAAAGACTGTTATTCCGTTTGCCACATCAACTTCATCAGGATTGGGAGACAGCGGTGAGCTTTTAAAGAAACAGGCAGGAACAGGTGACTGGCAGGATGGCAAAAGGTTTCCGTCTGGTGTAAGTGCAGATGAGGTTACAGGCTGGATCAATGATCTGGAACTTAATAAGTAGTTTGAATAAGTGATTTGAAGGAGAACAAAAGATGAACATGTGGGGACTTCTTATGATAATTCTTGCTGTTTTGTCAGCAGCGGGAATTTTGTATCTTGCCAGCCGTATTGGCAGATTTTGGATTATTAAAAGGATTGCAAAAGAAAAAAGAAATATTTGCTTTCTGATCGGACTGATAATCTTAATAGCGTTATCAGCAAGTATTTGGCTCGCATGGGGATATATGAATGCTATTGTCTGTATTCTGCATCTGCTTGTATTCTGGCTGCTTGCTGAGGGAATTTTTACGATAATACAAAAAATAAGAAAAAAGGAATTTAAAAGATACTATGCAGGAATAATAGCCGTCGTGTTTACGGTGTGTTATCTTGGTGCAGGATGGTACTGCGCACATCATGTATGGCAGACATCATATGAAATACAGACGGATAAAAGTGTTGGAAATCTCAAAGTTGCTGTATTTTCTGATTCGCATGTTGGAGCAACATTTGATGGAGAAGGCTTCGCCGGACATATGAAGGAAATTGAGGCACAAAGTCCGGATATCATATTGATCGTTGGTGATTTCGTGGATGATGATACATCGAAAGCGGATATGGTAAGGGCATGCCGGGCACTTGGCGAGTTAAAATGTACTTATGGTGTGTATTATACCTTTGGAAACCATGATAAAGGTTATTATCCATCTGATTATCGAGGTTATAGCGGTGCTGATCTTAAAGAGAATTTAGAAAAGAATAATGTCCATGTTATGGAAGATGATGTAGAACTGATAGACAACCGGTTTTATATTATCGGGAGAGCTGACAAATCTGAAGAATACGGTGCAGGAAGGAAGAACATGGAAGAACTGGTAAAAGACTTAGATCCGGATAAATTTTCTATTGTTTTAGATCACCAACCGGAAGATTATGCAAGCCAGGCAGACTCAGGAGTGGATCTGGTTCTTTCGGGTCATACGCACGGAGGACAGCTTTTTCCGCTTATGACGGTAGAAAAACTTACAGGAATGACACCTGATGACAGGATTTATGGATATGAAAAGCGCGATAGTACAAACTTTATAGTGACTTCGGGTATTGCAGACTGGGCTATTAAGTTTAAAACCGGCTGTAAATCAGAATATCTGATGATCAATATTCAATGATATAATTAATAGGTAAAGCAGTCTTTCACATTTAGGATTGACTGCTTTTTCGTATCATTTGATGCTAAGCATGAAATAAAAAAATTGAAAAAATGGTACAGTAATGGTACAGTAAACGCCAAAATCAATTTAATAGAAAATTTATAAAGCCTGAAACACCAAGTAAAATCAAGGGTTTCAAAAATTTTATTAAAAAAATTAGCACTCGAGGGTTGACATTGCTAATAGGTGGTGGTATGTTATGTACAGATAAAAAATTAGCACTCCAAAATACAGAGTGCTAACAAATTAAAAGCATACTTCAGATGGAGCGTGTGACCAATGGAAAATGAAAACAAAGAACTAGAATTGAGCGAGAGACAGCTTACCATACTGGATGCAATCATCCGCAATTATCTCGCCACAGGAGAGCCGGTTGGCTCACGTACAATTTCAAAATATACAGATCTTAATCTGAGCTCGGCAACAATCAGAAATGAGATGAGCGACTTGGAGGAGATGGGCTATATAGTACAGCCACATACCTCAGCAGGAAGAATTCCTTCGGATAAGGGCTACAGATTATATGTAGACCATCTTATAGAGACCAATGATAAGAAGGAAAAAGAGCTTTCTGATATGAAGGAGCTGGTCATTGAAAATACCGAGAAGATGGAGCAGGTGTTAAAGCAGGCGGCAAAGGTACTTGCAAACAATACCAATTATGCCACACTCGTTTCTGCACCGGATGTCAATCACAACAAGGTGAAATTCATCCAGCTTTCACAGGTTGACGACCAGCACCTGCTTGCAGTAATTGTTATGAACAATAATATGGTCAGAAACAAGATGCTTGATTTATATGAGCCGCTTGACAATGAGACGATACTTAAGCTCAACATTCTGCTTAACACCTCATTAAACGGACTCGCAATGAACGAGATTAATCTTGGAAACATTGCAAGCATAAAGGAACGCGCTGGTATTCATTCAGGAATTGTCTCTGATGTGATTGATGCATTGGCACAGACCTTCGCGGAGAGTGAGGATCTTAAGATTTACACCAGCGGAGCAACAAATATACTGAAGTATCCTGAGCTTTCGGATTCCAATAATGCAGCGACACTTTTGTCAGCATTTGAGGAAAAGGAAGAGCTAGCAAGCCTTGTTACTGAATCCCTATCCGATTCCGAGAAGAAGGACAATGGAACAGGTATTCAGGTTTATATAGGAAATGAATCTCCAATCCAGACCATGAAGGACTGCAGTGTTGTCACTGCGACATATGATCTGGGTGAGGGCGTAAAGGGCACGATAGGAATTGTCGGACCAAAGCGCATGGATTATGAAAAAGTAATGGATAATCTAAAGACTCTTAAATCCCAGTTAGATGGAATTTATAAGAAGTCTGAGGATGAAACATAGGAAGGTGGTCAAAAATGCCAGAGGATATTAAAAAAGAAACAATCGACAATGAGACTGCAGAAAGCAAAGCAGAAGAGATAGAGATTGAAGGAGCTGATGAGGAAAGCACTCAGGCAGCCGAAGAAGCAAAAGATACAGATATGAATGAAACTGAATCAGATGATGATGCTTTAGCTGATGCAGATGCAAAAGCAGATGATAAGTCAGATGAAAAGAAAGGTCTCTTCAAGAAAAAGAAAAAAGACAAGAAGGATGAGCAGATTGAAGAACTTAACGACCGTCTGAAAAGACAGATGGCAGAGTTCGAGAACTTCCGCAAGAGAAGTGAGAAGGAAAAATCCCAGATGTTTGACATGGGAGCAAAGACAATAGTTGAGAAAATCCTTCCTGTAATCGACAATTTCGAGAGAGGTCTTGCAGCAGTACCGGATGATAAGAAGGATGATCCTTTTATCACAGGTATGGATAAGGTCTACAAGCAGATGCTCACAGAGCTTGATGCTGCAGGTGTAAAGCCAATAGAGTGTGTAGGACAGGAGTTTGATCCTGATTTCCACAATGCAGTGATGCAGGTTGAAAATGATGAGCTTGAGTCAGGCACCGTAGCACAGGAGCTTCAGAAGGGCTATATGTACAAGGATTCAGTGGTACGCCACAGCATGGTATCGGTAGTACAGTAATGATGTGTACATCTATCCGGCATGACAGTGAATCAGATTTATATGAATGCAGACAGCATTTAAGGGATTCATGTGAGACAACGGATGGTTACAAATATATTAAACAGGTAAAAACACTATATTTAATAGGAGGAAAATAAAATGGGCAAAATCATTGGTATTGATTTAGGAACAACAAACAGCTGCGTAGCAGTTATGGAAGGTGGAAAACCTACAGTTATAGCAAACCAGGAGGGTGCAAGAACCACACCTTCAGTAGTTGCTTTCACAAAGACAGGAGAGAGACTTATCGGTGAGCCTGCAAAGCGTCAGGCAGTTACAAATGCTGAGAAGACAATTTCTTCTATCAAGAGACATATGGGTACAGATTACAAGGTGCAGATTGATGACAAGAGCTACAGCCCACAGCAGATTTCAGCTATGGTACTTCAGAAGTTAAAGGCTGATGCAGAGGGATACCTTGGTGAGAAGGTTACAGAGGCAGTTATCACAGTACCTGCTTACTTCAACGATGCTCAGCGTCAGGCTACAAAGGATGCCGGCAAGATTGCAGGTCTTGATGTAAAGCGTATCATCAACGAGCCTACAGCAGCAGCACTTGCTTATGGTCTTGACAATGAGAAAGAACAGAAGATTATGGTTTATGACCTTGGTGGTGGTACATTTGATGTATCTATCATCGAGATTGGTGACGGAGTCATTGAAGTATTATCTACAAACGGTGATACACACCTTGGTGGTGATGATTTCGATAACAAGGTAACACAGTGGATGATTGACGAGTTCAAGAAGGCAGAGGGTGTTGATCTTTCTACAGACAAGATGGCACTCCAGAGATTAAAGGAAGCTGCTGAGAAGGCAAAGAAGGAGCTGTCTTCAGCTACTACTACAAACATCAACCTTCCATTCATCACAGCTACAGCAGAGGGACCAAAGCATTTCGATATGACTCTTACAAGAGCAAAATTCGATGAGCTGACACATGACCTCGTAGAGAGAACAGCAATCCCAGTACAGAACGCTATGAAGGATGCAGGCGTTACAAATGCAGACCTTGGACAGGTATTACTTGTAGGTGGTTCTACACGTATTCCGGCCGTACAGGACAAGGTAAAGCAGATGACAGGAAAAGAGCCAAGCAAGTCTCTTAACCCTGATGAGTGCGTAGCAATCGGTGCTTCTATCCAGGGTGGTAAGCTTGCAGGAGATGCCGGTGCAGGCGAAGTACTTCTCCTTGATGTTACTCCACTTTCTCTTTCAATCGAGACAATGGGTGGTGTTGCTACAAGACTTATCGAGAGAAATACAACTATTCCTACAAGAAAGAGCCAGATATTCTCTACAGCCGCTGATAACCAGACAGCCGTTGATATCAACGTAGTACAGGGTGAGAGACAGTTCGCCCGCGATAATAAATCACTCGGACAGTTCAGACTTGATGGTATCCCACCAGCACGTCGTGGAGTTCCACAGATTGAGGTTACATTCGATATCGATGCAAATGGTATCGTAAATGTGTCTGCAAAGGATCTTGGAACAGGAAAAGAGCAGCACATCACAATCACAGCAGGATCTAATATGTCTGATGATGAGATTGATAAGGCTGTTAAAGAGGCTGCTGAGTTTGAGGCACAGGATAAGAAGAGAAAAGAAGCAATCGATGCAAGAAATGATGCTGAGAGCTTTGTATTCCAGACAGAGGATGCATTAAAGCAGGTTGGAGATTCTGTTGATGCCGCTGATAAGTCAGCAGTTGAGGCTGATATCGCAGCAGTTAAGTCATTCCTTGATGCACATAAAGAGGCAGAGGCTATGACAGAGGCTGATGTTGCAGAGCTCAAGGCAGCACAGGAGAAGCTCACACAGAGTGCGCAGAAGGTATTTGCAAAGATGTATGAGCAGGCTCAGGCAGCACAGGGTGCAGCAGGAGCAGGTCCTGATATGAACGCCGGAGCAGGTCAGGCAGGTCCTGATATGAATGCAGGTGCTTCAAACGGTGCAGATGATGATGTCATCGATGCAGATTTCAAGGAAGTATAATTAAACAGATGCTGCCATAATGATATGAGGATTAATGACCTGTAATCCGGGTTATCAATCAAAGCATCATAATGGCTGCGTAAGTAAAATTACTCGCAAGGTTGGCCGCTTGGCCGGCCTTGCGAATTAGTTGTATAATAAAAGGAATTTTCAATTATGGCAGAAAAAAGAGATTATTATGAGGTATTAGGAGTATCTAAGACCGCTACAGATGCAGAGATTAAAAAAGCCTTCAGACAGCAGGCAAAGAAATATCATCCTGACATTCATCCGGGTGATAAAGAGTGTGAGGAGAAGTTTAAGGAGGCTCAGGAGGCCTATGCCGTATTGTCTGATCCGGATAAGAGACGCCAGTATGATCAGTTCGGTCATGCAGCATTTGATGGCACAGGCGGTGGAGCCGGTGGCTTTGATTTCTCAGGCATGGATATGGGGGATATTTTTGGTGACATTTTCGGAGATTTCTTCGGAGGTGGAAGAAGCAGTGGCAGAAGAAATGGTCCTGCACAGGGTGCAAATGTCCGTCTCAGTGTAAGAATTTCTTTTGAGGAAGCTATATTTGGCTGCACAAAGGAGCTTGAATTCAACTATAAGGAGACATGCTCTACCTGTGGCGGCAACGGAGCTAAGCCGGGCACATCTCCTGAGACATGTACCCAGTGTAATGGTACAGGTAAGGTTGTCAGACAGAGTCAGTCTCTGTTTGGTGTAGTGCAGAATGTCACAACATGTCCATCCTGCGGTGGTTCGGGCAAGGTAGTAAAGGATAAGTGTCCTACATGTCACGGTACAGGCTACAATACCAAGAAGGTCAGAAAGACTGTTGAGATTCCAGCCGGTATAGATAATGGACAGTGTGTCAGAATACGTGAATACGGCGAGCCGGGCATAAATGGCGGACCGCGTGGAGATCTTCTTGTTGAAGTTATTGTTTCAGGCAGCAGGGATTTTGAGCGTCAGGATGTTAATATCTTTTCAAAGGCATCCATCTCGTATGCTATTGCAGCCTTAGGCGGAGATATAAGAATCAAGACTGTTGATGGAGATATTATATACACAGTTGCACCGGGTACACAGACAGGTACACGTATCCGCTTAAAGGGCAAGGGCGTTCCTTCAACAAGAAATAAAGCAATAAGAGGTGACCATTATGTCACACTTGTTGTCGATACGCCTACAGGTCTGTCTAAGGAAGCTAAAGAGGCTCTTAAGAAGTTTGATGAGCTTTCAGGTGGCTCTCTGACCAAGGAGGGCGGAGCTTCTACTGATTCTAAAAAGAAAAAAGGATTTATGGATAAGCTCAAGGAGTCTTTGGACGATCTGTAAATAGATGATCTGTAATAGATGATCCTATAATATATGTCCCGCCATGTGTGGCGGGGCATTTTTTAGGTTATTTTTACGTATAAAAAAATGGGGCTTTTATACAGCACATTTTTATGGTATTATATGAGATAAGTTGTGGAGGCAGTCGTATGACTGCCTTGTAAAATGTACGGAAATGTTTTGAAATAAAACTGTATTTATACTATGTATCTATTTTATTAAGAGAGGATTTTTATATGAAGTGGAAGAAATACACGATTGAGACAACAACCGCGGCTGAGGATTTCATGAGCAGCATGCTTATGGAGCTTGGTATCGAGGGAATCGAGATTGAGGACAATATTCCCCTGACCAAAGAGGACCAGGCGGATATGTTTATTGATTTTCTGCCGGAGCTGCCTCCGGATGAGGGCATAAGCCATGTCAGCTTTTATATTGAGGATGATGGCAGTGATCAGTCAGATATGCTTAGAAAGGTAAAGCTTGGACTTGAGGATTTAAGAGATACTGTTGATGTGGGAAGCGGTGTAATTTCGTCATCTGAGACAGAGGATCTCGACTGGATTAATAACTGGAAGAAGTATTTTTCATCATTTACAATCGGTGATATATTGATTAAGCCTACATGGGAAGAGGTAAAGCCTGAGGATGCGGATAAATTTATGATAGAAATTGATCCGGGAATCTCCTTTGGTACAGGAAAACACGAGACAACACAGCTTTGTATCAAGCAGCTTATCAAGTATATTGAGGGCGCAAAGGAAGCACCTACAGTGCTTGATGTGGGCTGTGGAAGCGGAATCCTTTCAATTGTAGCTTTAAAGCTTGGTGCAAAGGAGGTTGTAGGTACTGATCTTGATGCTGACTGCATGATTTCTACGCGTGACAATATGCAGGTCAATCATCTGGATGAGAAGCTTGGCACGTTTTATGTCGGTAATCTCATTGATGATACAGAGCTTCAAAAGAAGGTCGGTACCGAAAAATATGATATCGTTGTTGCAAATATCCTTGCTGATGTCATCATTCCTATGGCACCTGTTATTCCTGACAGGTTAAAGGAAGGCGGATATTTTATCACATCGGGTATCATAGATTTCAAGGAAAATGAAGTTAAAGAGGCTATCGAAGCAGCGGGGCTTAAGGTGATAGAAATCAATCATCAGGGTGAATGGGGCAATATCACTGCGCAGAAGCTGACTAAATAGTTTGGTGGATTATGTATCAGTTTTTTGTAGAGGAAGAGCAGGTTCATTCTGACAGCATCTCAATCACCGGAGGTGACGTAAATCATATAAAGAATGTACTGCGCATGAAAAACGGGGAAAAAATAAGAGTAAGCTCAAAATGCGGACAGGCATATTTCTGTCACATATCATCGATTCAGGATGATGAGGTCATCGCAGCCATTGACAGTGCAGATGATACAGGCACAGAGCTTGACAATCACATCGTGCTGTATCAGGGGCTGCCAAAGGGCGATAAGATGGAGCTTATTATTCAAAAGGCTGTGGAGCTTGGTGTATCTGAGATAGTACCGGTTGCCATGAAAAACTGTGTGGTAAAGCTGGATGAAAAAAAGGCAGCAAAAAAGCTGCAGAGATGGCAGGCTATCGCTGAGAGTGCAGCAAAGCAGTCAAAGCGCACTGTGATTCCCACTGTGAAGCAGCCGGTTACATACAAGGAAGCTTTGAAAATCGCTTCAGAGCTTGACATCACGCTGGTGCCATATGAGAATGAGCGTGGCATGGATGCGACAAGAGAGATAATGGGGCAGCTTAAGGCTGGTCAGACTATCGGTGTTGTCGTGGGTCCTGAGGGCGGCTTTGCACCGGAGGAGATAGCACTTGTGGATGAGCATGCCACAATGCACAGAATAAGCTTGGGACGCAGGATTTTACGCACGGAGACAGCAGGACTTGCTGCACTTGCCATGCTTGTATACAATTTGGATGTATAGACAGTAGAGATACTTAACAGTTAAGAAGTAGAAGTTAGGAGCAAAAATGGAAGCATATTTGGATAATTCTGCCACAACCAGATGCTCAAAAGCAGCGGCAGATATGGTTTATAAGCTGCTTACAGAGGATTACGGTAATCCTTCATCACTTCATATGAAGGGCGTTGAGGCAGAAAAGTATATTAATGATGCTAAGAAAAAGATTGCAAAGACACTCAGGGTGCAGGACAAGGAGATACTATTTACATCCGGCGGCACAGAGTCGAATAATACTGCAATAATAGGTGCTGCAATGGCCAATAAGCGTGCAGGAAGGCATATCATCACATCTTCTGTAGAGCACGCATCGGTTTTGTCTGTGATGCAGTTTCTGGAGGAGCAGGGCTTTGAAATCACATATCTGCCTGTAAACCATGACGGTGTGATAAGTGTTGAAGAGCTGAAAAATGCCGTAAGGGAGGATACAATTCTTGTATCGCTTATGCATGTAAACAATGAGATTGGCGCAGTCATGCCGATTGAGGAGGCGGGAGCAGCTATAAAAGAGAAAAATCCTGCCGCACTTTTTCATGTGGATGCCATACAGTCCTACGGCAAGCTTGAAATCAGACCAAAGCGCATGAATATAGACATGCTTTCAGTCAGTGGACACAAGATTCACGGACCAAAGGGCAGCGGATTTTTATATATAAAGGACAAGACTAAAATCAAGCCGATTATATACGGAGGCGGCCAGCAGAAGGGCATGCGCTCAGGTACGGAAAATGTTCCTGCATATGCAGGTCTTGGAGTGGCAGCAGAGGAAATTTACACGGATTTTGATAAAAAAACAGCACATATGTATGAGCTTAGGGATCATTTTATAGAGTCAGTGCAGTGTATTGAAGGAGTATCTGTAAATGGACGCATAGACCATACAAATGCCCCTCATGTGGTAAGCGTGAGCGTAGATGGTGTGAGAGCGGAGGTTATGCTTCATACTCTTGAGGACAGGCAGATATATGTGTCTGCAGGAAGTGCCTGTTCATCAAACAAACCGGCAATCAGTTCAACACTAAAGAGCATAGGGCTTAAGCCGTCACTTTTGGATTCCACAATCAGATTCAGCTTTTGCGTGAATACCACACAGGAGGAAATTGATTACGCTGTATCAGTGATGGCAGAGGTGATACCAATGCTGCGAAGATATACAAGGCGCTAATGAGCTGCAAAGAGATCGCAGGTATTAGCATAGCCGGTAACCATGAAGAAACTAAAAAGTAACGCATACAATGAAATATTAAGTAATTAAAAATAATAAATAATAAATAAAACCAATAAATAAAACCAGAACAGGAGAGTTACATGTACAAGACATTTTTGATCAAGTATGCTGAGATTGCGATAAAGGGCAAAAACAGATACATTTTTGAAGACGCGCTCGTTAAGAATATCAAATATCAGCTTCGCAATGTGGATGGAAGCTTTGAGGTAAGAAAGGAAAGTGGACGTGTGTACGTGGAGACAGACGGAGACTATGATTATGACGAGACAGTTGCCACATTGTCAAGAATTTTTGGTATCGTGGGTATCTGTCCGGTCGAGCTGCATGAGGATGAGGGCTTTGACAAGCTCTGTGAAGCAGTTATCGAGCATATTAACCATGTATACAAGGATAAGAGCTTTACCTTCAAGGTAAATGCGAGACGTGCCAGAAAGAACTATCCGATGACCTCCATGGAGATAAATGCCGCAGTCGGTGAAAAGGTGCTGGAGGCATTTCCTGAGACAAGGGTAGATGTTCATAATCCACAGGTTATGATCAATATCGAGATCAGACCTATGATAAATATTTATTCAGAGGAGATTCCTGGACCGGGCGGTATGCCGCTTGGCACAGCAGGAAAGGCAATGCTCCTGCTCTCAGGTGGAATCGACAGCCCGGTTGCAGGATACATGATTGCAAAGCGAGGCGTGGTAATCAATGCCACATATTTCCATGCACCGCCATATACGAGTGAGAGAGCAAAGCAGAAGGTTGTAGACCTTGCAAAGAAGGTTGCCAGATATTCGGGCAGGATAAAGCTGCATGTTGTCAATTTTACCGATATACAGCTTGCCATATATGAGAAATGTCCTCATGATGAGCTGACCATCATCATGCGCAGATACATGATGAAGATAGCAGAGCACTTTGCCGATGAGGATAAATGCTTAGGCCTTATCACAGGTGAGAGCATCGGACAGGTTGCAAGCCAGACAATGCAGTCACTTGCTGCAACAAACGAGGTGTGCCATATGCCTGTATACAGACCTCTCATTGCCATGGACAAGAATGATATCATTGATATATCAAACAAAATTGATACCTATGAGACATCGATTCTTCCGTATGAGGACTGCTGTACTATTTTCGTGGCAAAGCATCCTGTTACAAAGCCGAATATAAACAGGATTAAGAAGTCTGAGGAAAGACTTAACGATGTGATAGATGAGCTTATGAAGACAGCTATAGATACTACAGAAGTGATTATGGTGGATGCTGAGTAATCAGTGCCACCTTAGAGCAAAATAAAAAGGACCTGAGCTTCAGGTCCTAATTAATCAAATCATTGTGTCTGTATTACTTGGCTTCGTCGATGATATATGGCTTTAATACTTCCATAATCTCGTCAAGTCCGGTTTCTGTATGTATAGCGAGCTCTATTGGCTTAGAGAGGTCTAGGCTGAAGATACCCATAATTGATTTAGCATCAATGACATATCTGCCCGATATTAAATCAAAATCGAAATCAAACTGAGTAATAGCGTTAACGAATGATTTTACTTTCCCAATGGAATTTAATGAAATCTGTACTGTTTTCATATTGAAAACCTCCTTAAATAACTACTGTCATATAGATAGTAATAGTTTTTTAAGGAAAAGTCAATTAAATAGGAGTAAAAAAATAAAATGAAAAAAGCAGCCTTACATAATTTAGGATGTAAAGTAAATGCATATGAGACAGAGGCCATGCAGCATCTGCTTGAGGAGGCGGGCTATGAGATAGTTCCATTCACACAAAAAGCTGATGTGTATGTCATAAATACCTGCTCAGTCACCAACATGGCTGACAGAAAATCCAGACAGATGCTTCACAAGGCAAAGAAAAATAATCCGGACTCAATAGTTGTGGCAGCCGGCTGCTATGTGCAGACAAGTGAAAAAGAGGTATTAAACGACTTATCGGTGGACATAGTCATCGGAAATGACAGAAAGCATGACCTTGTAAGGCTGCTTGAGGAATACTCTTTGGACAGTGTAAACGATACCGTGGACGATATAAATGATGGAAAGCATGACTTTGAGGAGCTCTTTATAGACCAGACAAAGGAGCACACGAGAGCCTTCATCAAGGTGCAGGACGGCTGTAATCAGTTTTGCAGCTATTGTATCATTCCGTATGCCAGAGGACGTGTCAGAAGCCGTAGGTTTGAAAATGTAATAGCGGAGGTTGAAAGGCTCGCGGCAAACGGCTTCAAGGAGGTTGTGCTGACAGGTATCCATCTAAGCTCATACGGTGTGGATTTTGAGGAAGCTACAGGCCTTCTTGAGCTGATACAGGCGGTGAACGCAGTAAAGGGCATAGAGCGCATCAGGCTTGGGTCACTCGAGCCTAAGATTGTGACAGAGCACTTTGCGAGCGAGCTTTCAAAGCTTGATAAAATCTGTCCTCATTTCCATCTGTCGCTTCAGAGCGGCTGCGATGCAACACTTAAGAGGATGAACAGAAAATATACCACTAAAGAGTACGAGAGAGGCTGTGAGCTTTTGCGTAAATATTTTGTTCATCCGGCCATCACAACCGATGTGATTGTGGGATTTCCTGGTGAGACAGAGGAGGAGTTTGAACAGACTAAGGCATATCTTGAGCATATACATTTTTATGAGATGCATATATTTAAGTACTCAAAGCGAAAAGGCACCCGCGCAGCAGTAATGCCTGACCAGATAGATGAGCAGATTAAGGCGGCACGAAGCGAAAAGCTCATAGCACTCGGTCATGACATGTCTAAGGAGTTCAGAAAATTCTATATCGGAAAGAATGAGGAGGTGCTTTTTGAGGAAAAGGCCGTAATCGGTGATAAAGAATACTTTGTCGGATATACTAAGGAATATGTCAAGGTCGCTAAGAAAACTGACGAAAACCTTGAAAATCAGATAGTTTCAGGCCGTATATCGGGTATGCTTACAGACGAAATATTACTCTTCGAATAATAAAAGGTTGTAATTTTATTACATTTATAATAAAATAATATTACAAGAAGGGCGAAACGTATGGAAAAAAATATTAACAACACACAATTTTTTACAGTTCAAAAGGAGCCTGAGCTTCAGGTAAGCGATGTACTTGAGATTGTGTACAAGGCATTAAAGGAAAAGGGCTACAATCCTGTTAATCAGATTGTTGGATATATTATGTCCGGAGATCCAACATATATCACAAGCCACAATAACGCGAGAAGTCTCATCATGAAGGTTGAGAGAGACGAGCTTGTGGAGGAGGTTCTCAAGACATACATTGAGAACAGCGCATGGGATTAATATGAGGATATTAGGTCTTGATTTTGGTTCAAAGACAGTCGGAGTAGCGGTGAGCGACGAGCTCTTAATCACAGCACAGGGTGTTGAGATAGTGCGCAGGAAGTCGCCATCCAAGCTCAGACAGACTTTGGCACGTATTGAGGAGATTATTGCAGAGTACAAGGTGGACAGGATTGTGCTCGGCTATCCTAAAAACATGAATAATACGGAAGGAGAACGCTGCGAGAAGACGAAGGAGTTCGGTGATATGCTTGCAAGGCGCACAGGTCTTGAGGTCATATACTGGGATGAGCGTCTTACGACAGTCGCAGCCGACCGTTCTATGATGGAAACCGGCATACGCAGGGAGAATCGCAAGGAGTTTGTTGATGAGATAGCAGCGATTTTTATTTTGCAGGGATATTTGGATTATCTGTCAAATAGTCGGTCTTAGTTTTTATGCAGAAAATAAAATTTACTGATCCGCAGACCAATGATGTTGTCGAGTTTGCGGTTGAAGAAGAGACAACACTTAATGGAACACGATATCTTTTAGTTTCCGAAGGAGAAGAAAGCGGAGACTGTGAAGCATATATTTTAAAAGAAGTAAGCACAAAGGATGAAGAGGTGCTTTATCAGATGGTTGAAGACGATGTTGAGTTTTCGGCTATTGCTAAGGTATTTTCTGAGCTTACGGATGATGACACTGCACTTGAATATTAGGATTGCAGTTGTACGTGAAATAAATTTGGAGGTAATATTTTGAAGAAAACAGAAAAACAGAATACAGGTAAGCTTAAGATCATTCCACTTGGAGGATTAGAGCAGATTGGAATGAATATTACTGCCTTTGAGTATGAGGACAGTATTATTGTAGTAGATTGCGGATTGTCATTCCCTGAGGACGATATGCTGGGAATAGATTTGGTTATCCCTGATATCACATATCTTAAGGAGAACATCGATAAGGTCAAGGGCTTCTTTATCACTCATGGACATGAGGATCATATCGGTGCTATTCCTTATGTACTAAAGGAGATAAATGTACCGATATACGCTACAAAGCTTACCATCGGAATTATTGACAGAAAGCTTGAAGAGCATGGCATGCTCAAGACTGTCAAGAGAAAAGTCGTAAAATACGGACAGCATATCAACCTTGGCTGCTTCAGGGTTGAGTTTATAAAGACTAACCACAGTATCCAGGATGCGGCAGCGCTTGCTATCTATTCACCGGCAGGTATAGTTGTTCATACAGGCGATTTCAAGGTGGACTATACACCTGTATTTGGAGATGCAATTGACCTTGCAAGGTTTGGTGAGATTGGAAAGAAGGGCGTGCTCGCGCTTATGTGCGACAGTACCAATGCAGAAAGACCGGGCTTCACACAGTCTGAGAAGTCTGTCGGAAAGGTATTGGACGGCATCTTTGAGGATCACAGGAAAAACAGAATTATCATTGCTACATTTGCATCAAATGTAGACCGTGTGCAGCAGATTATCAACTGTGCGGAGAAGTATGGCAGAAAGGTAGCCATCGAGGGACGAAGCATGGTAAATATCATTTCGATAGCCTCAGAGCTTGGTTATCTGTCGCTGCCTGACAATATTCTTATAGATGTAGAACAGCTTAGAAGCTATCCTGATGAGCAGACTGTCATCATCACGACAGGAAGCCAGGGAGAGTCAATGGCAGCTCTTTCACGTATGGCAAACGGTACCCACAGAAAGGTATCCATAAAGCCAAACGATACCATCGTATTCAGCTCAAATCCTATACCGGGAAATGAGAAGTCGGTTACAGGTATCATCAATGAGCTCATGATGAAGGGTGCAGACGTTATATTCCAGGATGTCCATGTTTCCGGTCATGCGTGCCAGGAGGATATAAAGCTTATTTATTCTCTTGTCAATCCAAAGTACGCAATCCCTGTTCATGGAGAGTACAAGCATCTTGTGGCACAGGCCAAAATAGCCGAGCAGCTCGGATATGATACAGACCACATCAAGATCCTTTCATCAGGAGATGTGCTCGAAATCAATGAGGACGGTGCCAAGGTGACAGGCAGAGTGCATGTGGGCAATGTCATGGTCGATGGTCTCGGTGTAGGAGATGTAGGAAATATCGTGCTCCGTGACAGACAGCGTCTGGCTGAGGATGGAATCATCATCGTTGTGATGACACTTGAGGCAGGCTCAGGACAGCTGCTTGCAGGCCCTGATATTGTATCGAGAGGATTTGTATATGTGCGCAATTCTGAGAGCCTGATGGATGAGGCAAAATGCGTGCTGGATGACACAATGGAGCGTCTGACAGACAACAATGTGACAGACTGGGGCAAGATAAAGACAGAGGTAAAGGATGCATTGGGAGACTTTGTTTGGAAGGAAACAAAGAGAAGACCGATGATTATACCTATAATTATGGAAGTGTAGGAACAGCTTATGGATTTTAACAAGGCTTTATTTGGTTTTATAAGGGTTGCTTTTTCAATAATGATTGCTCTTTTAGTGCTGTTTGCGGGCATAAAAATCTGCAGCATCTGCTATGATTTTGGCTACAGAGTTTTTACTGAGCCTGCCATGACAAATGGCGATGGTCAGGATGTACTCGTTCAGGTGGAAAAGGGCATCTCCGCAGAGGAGCTTGGACAGCTTTTAGAGGACAAGGGCCTTGTAAGGGATCACAATTTATTTTATCTCCAGCTTAAGCTGTCTGCTTACTCAGGGCATATAAAGCCAGGGATTTACACACTCAACACTTCAATGACAGCAAAGGATATGATGGTAATCATGTCCTCCGACAAGAGCGATGAAGAACAGACACAGACTACGGAGCCTTCGGATACACAGTAATTATCCGTTAAGCGCATTTGTGTCAATAATTAGATTAGGAAATACAAGAATGATAGTTGATGAGAGACTTGTCACATATATCAATTCCTTGGACAGAGGCAACACGCCTGTATTAGATGAGATAGAGAAGGAAGCATTAAGAGACTTCGTTCCGATTATCAGAAAAGAGATGCAGAGCTTTTTAAAGCTGCTTCTTGCAATGCAAAAACCAATGCGTATTCTCGAGGTGGGAACAGCGGTTGGTTTTTCTGCCGTTTTGATGGCAGAGTATGCACCGAAGGGTTGTCAGATAGTGACGATTGAAAATTACGAAAAAAGAATACCTATCGCAAAGGCCAACTTTGAAAGAGCCGGGAAGCAGGAGCAGATTACACCCTTAGAGGGCGATGCAACGGAGATACTTCCACAGCTTGAAGGACAGTTTGACATGATATTTATGGACGCGGCAAAGGGACAGTATATCAACTTTATGCCGCAGGTGCTTCGCCTTTTAAAGACAGGCGGGGTGCTGGTGTCCGACAATGTGCTGCAGGATGGCGATATCATAGAATCGCACTATATCGTTGAGCGCAGAAACCGTACCATCTACAAGCGTATGAGGGAGTATCTCTACGAGCTTACACACTCCGATGAGCTGGTGACGGCAGTGATGCCTATAGGTGATGGAATTACGGTGTCAACAAAGATTTGATGAATACAAAACTGTATGGGAGAAAAAATGAGAAAAATAGAATTACTTTGTCCGGCGAGCAGCCTGGAGGTACTTAAGATAGCAGTTATATATGGAGCTGATGCAGTTTACATCGGTGGAGAGGCATTTGGACTCAGGGCCAAGGCTAAGAATTTCTCAATGGAGGAGATGGCAGAGGGCGTTGCCTTTGCGCATGCTCACGGTGTGAGAGTGTATGTTACTGCCAATATTTTGGCTCACAACTATGACCTTGACGGAGTGCGTGAATATTTTACAGAGCTTCACAACATGAAGCCGGACAGGCCTGATGCACTGATAATTGCAGATCCGGCAGTTTTCATGATTGCAAAGGAGGTCTGCCCGGAGATAGAAAGACATGTCAGCACACAGGCCAACAACACGAACTACGGCACATATCAGTTCTGGTGGAATCTCGGAGCCAGCCGCGTGGTGACAGCCAGAGAGCTTTCGCTTAAGGAGATAAAGGAGATAAGAGGGCATATAGATGACAGAATGGAGATAGAGACCTTCGTGCACGGAGCAATGTGTATCTCATATTCCGGCCGATGCCTGCTTTCCAACTATTTCACAGGCCGTGATGCGAATAAAGGCGCGTGCACACATCCGTGCCGCTGGAAGTACTCTGTTGTGGAGGAAAAGCGCCCGGGTGAGTATCTGCCGGTATACGAGAATGAGCGCGGCACATATATCTTCAACTCAAAGGACCTTTGCATGATAGAGCATATCCCGGATCTGATTGATGCAGGAATAGACAGCTACAAGATAGAGGGACGTATGAAGACGGCACTTTACGTGGCAACAGTAGCAAGAACCTATCGCAAGGCGATAGATGATTATCTTGAGTCACCTGAGAAATACGAGGCAAATATGCCATGGTACTTAGAGCAGATAAAGAGCTGTACCTACAGACAGTTTACCACAGGCTTTTTCTACGGAAAGCCTTCGGAGGAGACTCAGATATACGATAACAATACTTATGAGAAGGGCTACACCTATCTCGGAATAGTTGGTGCGCCAAATGAAAAAGGTCTCTACCGCATGGAGCAGAGAAACAAGTTCTCAGTTGGCGAGCAGATTGAAATCATGAAGCCAAACGGAGACAATGTGCTTGCAACAGTGCTTGCGCTCGTTGATGAGGACGGCAATGAGATGGAATCCTGCCCACATCCACAGCAGGTATTCTATGTAAAGCTGTCAGAGACACCTGATGAGTTTGATATTTTAAGACGTCAGGAGAATGAGGCTATCGCTTTAGATTAAAATAATTGTTTTTTAGGAATGAATCCGCTATACTAAATTATAGTATTGCGGATTTTTTCCGTAAAAAAATACGGATTATTTGAAAATTTGTTGAAATAATAACTGAAATACAGCAGATAGTAATGGAGAAAAAATGTTAAAAATAGCTATATGTGATGATGAAAAAGTATTTAGAGATAATATAAATAAATATGTTGCAGCCTATTTAAACGAAAAAGAGATTTCTTATGAAATAGATACATTTTCATCAGGTAAGGAAATAATTGATTTAGGAATTGAAATTAAACAATACAACATCATTTTTTTGGATATTAATATGGATGATGTTGATGGAATTGTTACGGCACAAAAAATCAGGGAATATAGTTCTGAAATATATATTGTATTTGTGACAGCTTATATAAATTATTCGTTAGAGGGCTACAAGGTCGATGCCATAAGATATCTGTTGAAAAATAATACTAATTTGGAGGCTTCCATAAGAGAATGCATGGATGCCATTCTTCATAAGATGAATTTGGTAGTAAAAAAGAAAAAATTCAAGTTCAATGAAGGAGAAAAGGAGATTAATATAGACAATATACTATATATTGAAAGCAAATTACATAAACTGCAATTCTATATCATGGAGGATAAAATCAAAATCTATAATTTATATGGCACATTAAATGAGCTGGAAAATGAACTAAAAGATTTCCATTTTATTAGAATCCATCAAAGCTATTTGACTAATTTGAAATATATTAGGAGTGTTAAATGCTATAAAGTACTGTTATGTAATAATCAGGAATTGCTCATACCTAAGGCAAGATATAAGAATGTGAAGGATGCATTCATTTCATATAAGGGAGAATTGTGATATATGTTTACATATTTTTTCAGTTTAGTAATTATTATATTTGAAGCGATATGTTGTAATTTATTTTACGATGTTTTTTGCAAAGAAAATTCGAGATTAAGAAAAAGTCAAAAAGTTTTGCTGATGCTATCATTGATTTGCTGCTATTATTTATGCGGATTATTTTTGTCTGATATGCTTATATTGAAAATGACGTTGGTTGTACTGGCTGCAGTTATAATTATGAGTTTTTATTTTGAAATTAGTATAAAAAAATCAGTCATTTTTGCATTATTATATCAAGGATTATCAATCATAGTTGATTATATAGCTTATATTAGTAATAACACAATTATTTCAAAAGCGGGTGAGGTACAAAAAGGATATGCGTTAGAGGGAAGCTTGGTTGTTATTTTTAGCAAGATTACCGTATTTTTATGTATCTTACTGCTAAAAAAACACTTTGGAAAAAAATCAACAGAGACTTTACCTGACAAAATATGGGGAAGATTTTTGTTTTTTCCTGTATTTACAATAATTACAATTATAGCAATGATTATGACGTTTCAATATACAAAAAATGAAGTGCAGGCGAACGTTTTATATTCTATCTCTTTGGGATTGGCTGTGATGAATATATTTGTATATTTCCTGATTAACGATATTGTAACCAGTGAAGCTAAATTGCATGAAAAGGAAATATTGGGACTACAGTTTAAAAACCAAATTGATATGTACCGTTCTATTTCGGAAAATTATGAAATTCAGAAGAAAAAGTCACATGAATTTAAAAATCATATATTGTGTATAGAATCTTTATTGGAAGCTCATGAATATGACAAGGCAAGTAAATATGTAGGAAATATCAGCAATATTTTTATTGGAGAAAAAAATGTAATCAATACAAATCATGTGATAATAAATGCGATTCTTAATACAAAGTATCAGGAGGCTATCAGTAAGAATATTGTTTTTGTGTCTAAGGTAAATGATTTATCAAAAATTGTAATAGAGGATGAGGATCTGGTAGTGATTTTAGCAAATCTGCTAAATAATGCCATTGAAGCATGTGAAAAATGTGAGGAAAAGAAAACTATAAAACTAAAATTTGTGATAGAGGAAAATCTTATAGTTCTTTCAGTGAAAAATACATGCAGTAATCCAATTATTTACAGTGATAATGAAATAAAAACAAGTAAAAAAGATGAACCGGAAATGCATGGCATTGGCATAAAAAATATTATTCAAATTATAGAAAAGTACAATGGCGAATATGTTATTAAAAATGAGAACAATGAATTTAGTTTTTCTATTATTATCCCATTATAATATGTGACCATAGTTTATGTCCATTTTCTGCAAAAAATGTTCGTTTTGTGCATGGATTGTTGATTTTATCTATTATGTTAGATAAAATTATAAAAAGTAATTTTGGAGTAAGATAACAGAAGGAAAAATAACAAATGATTTATAAAGTGGCAATATGTGATGACGAGATTAATCAGTGCGCTGTACTCGAAAAAGTAATAATTGAATATTTTAAGAACAGAGCTGAAAAATGCGAGGTTGAAGTATGGTATGATTCTATGTCATTATGCAGAGACATAAAAGAGTTCAATCCGCAGATACTTTTTCTGGATATTGAGTTGCCGGGGGATAATGGGGTTTGTGCAGGAAAATATATAAGAGAAACGCTTCATAATGACAGGATGAATATTGTGTTTATATCTCATAAAACAAGCTATGCTATGGAGCTTTTTCAAATTCATCCATATGATTTCCTTATAAAACCGATAGATGAAAATGTTTTGTATGATACCATGACTAAAATATTACAACTTGAAGATGTGCAGAAAAAAGAATTCAGATATACATATAATAAGACAGGATATTCTATTCCGTATGGGGAAATTATGTTGTTTTCCAGCAGAAATAAAACTATTACTATATGTAAAACCGATGGTGAAAGTGTATCTTATTATGGAAAACTTAGTGATATTGTATCAAATCTTCCGTTTCAGTTTGTCTGCATAAGCAAGTCATATATAGTCAATATAAAATGTATTAAATCATGGAAAAGTGATGCTGTTTTACTGAAAAATGGTATGGAAATAAGTATAGCACAGTCTAAAAGGGCTTCATTTAAGCAAGCAGTTTTTAACTATGGAAGGAGTAAGGAAGTGATATGACTTTTGAAAGAGCAATGGTTATTTTGTTTACAAAGGTAGCTCAGACTGTTATTGCAGAAAGATTTACTCATACTTTTTTTGATAATGATGGAAACAGAGTGCGAAAGGTATTTGCATATTTATTTAGTGTTTTTATAGCGATATTTGTAAACTTGTTTTTTCATAAACCGATATTTAATTTCCTTAGTATTTTCTTAGGGCTGTCAGCAATTGCTTTATCATATAATGGTACGATAAAAAAAAATGTATATTTGTTTTTTATATTTTGGCAGTAAGCTGTCTCATAGATTTAGTAGTAAGTGCATTTTTGATAAAACCATTTGGATATGATGGATATTCAGCTTTTGTAAGTATATTTGCTCTTTTATTATTGCATGCTACACAGTTGATTACAGAAAGATTTTTTGAAAATGATTTAGGCATAGAGCTGAATAATCGCTATTGGTTGTTTATTATTGCGTCGTTATTAGTATGTATTATAACATCAATAGTAATATTTATGGATAAAACCGTGTCATCATTTTCTCTTTCGTTAGTGTGCGGAGCATTTCTGCTTGTGAATATTATTATTTCATATCTGATGGATGATCTTGTTAAGTCTTCTCAGAAGGCTTTGGAAAATCAAGCACTTAGGGATCAAGTTAGTTCTTATGAAAGAGAGATTATGCTTCAAAATGAAAATATGGAGGCATTAAGATCGTTTCGCCATGATATGAAACGTCATTTTGCAGAGATTTCGGTGCTTGCTTCAACAGGCGAAATAGGACAGATAAAAAATTATGTGTCAGCTATGGAGAATAATCTTGTAGAATCAAGGCGACTGGTTGATTCGGGAAATACGGCGCTTGATACAGTTTTAAATTATATGCTTCAGCGTGCGGTAGATAAGAAAATTCAGGTGAATGTTAAAGTTGTGGTTCCGTGTAATTTAAACTTATCGGCATATGATATGAATATTATTTTTGGAAACCTTTTGGAGAATGCGATAGAGGCACAAAAAGATGTAAAAAATCCAAGCATAGATTTGGAAATTAATTATTTAATGGATTCACTTGTTGTTGAGATTAGTAACAGGTGTTTACAAAAAGTGATATTTAAAGGGGGATTGCCGGTTACGACAAAACAATCTGTAAGAGAACATGGTTATGGATTAAAGAATGTAAAGAAAGTGCTTGATAAATATATAAGCACACTGGATTTTGAGTGTTCAGATGAACGGTTCACCGTGAAAATATTGATGAAAATTTAATAAATTCACCTTGAAAAGTACTAATTTCGCCTTTTGTATTCGGGGTAATTTGTTTTATGTATAATATTATCAAAAAGGGAGGGGCACTATGAAGAAAAAACGCATATTAATCGCATCAATCATCTTCATACTTATCATCTGTATTGTGGCTGCGGTTTTTATAGTAAAGAATAGAAACCGCAGTACCTCCAATACAATGTACACATATTCCAATTTAAATCCGGAATATAACTACTCTGAGGATAATGTATTCTATTTTGATGACTCGGGAATATTGCATCTCATCGATACGGCATCAGGCAAGGACATGGTCTATTGTGATAAGCCTAACTGCACACATGAAGGATATTCGCGCACAAATCAGAATCCTTCATGTCCGGCAGCTTTTTATGGTTCGTCAAAAGCTGGAGCGGTAATTTACAATGATCATCTATATTTTATAGGGGATATGTCAGAGGAAGACATGACAATACAGTATCTGTATGTGATGGATTCTAATGGTGAGAATCGGAAAAAAACAGCTAAATTAGAGAATGTTCAGAATGTTACGGCTGTTTTGTACAGGGATAATTATGTTATAGGAGCTTACAGTAACAGAATAGAGCTTAATGATGAAGGACAGATTGTAAATGATGATAAGCCGGAAGCAGGTGTTTTTGTTATAGATCTTGATAATTACAAGGTGTATATGAGTGATAAGATAACAAGCGAACAGGCAAATATTACGGATATATATTATGAAAACGGTGCAGTGTACTATTCGACTGTGCGGTTTGGAGATGATGTTACAGAGCTGATGATAGAGGAGGGAGCGTCAGATGATGCGGAGTCTTTTGCTTATGATAATATGCTTAATGGAATATATCAATATGATATAGCAGATGAAAAGACAACATGTCTGACGGAAATAGACCATATTAACGATCTTAGCCTGTTAGATGGCGATGGTTATTATTCGTCAAAGGATGGATATTTTGTGTTTGACACCGAAAGCAGACAGACAAGACAGCTTCCAATAGATGCGGATGGAAAAACACAATATGGACCATTAAAAAAGAGCGGAGACTTTTTATATTATGCCCTTTCTGAAGAAAACAGTGATGAAGTGACATATTATCGCTTGAAGGATGATAAGAGTGAAGAACTGATGAAGCTGTCTACTGAAAAGGCATTTGGTATTGAAAACATATGCGGTCAGTCGGTATATGTCAACTATACTGATGATGAAGGCGAATTTTCGCTTGGAGTTTTAAGTCTTGATGATCTGAATAAAGGCAATTTTAATCCGAGAAAATTGAGGTGCTATAATGAAGAATAAGAAAAAGGGTGTTTTAATAGCAGTTGTAGTGATTGCCCTGATCGTGGTGGCAGTAGCAGCGGTATGTATTAACAAAAAAGCAGGTGATTCAGGAAAACTTAAAGAGGGACAGACTGAGGCAACAGTCAAAAAGTCAGATACAAAGGTCATAACATTTGCTGTACCTGATATTTGCAGGATCGATGAGAATAACATTAAGCAGTTTAATGCTGCACTTATGAATGATGGCTATGACTATGAGCTGAATATAAAATATCTGGAGTATGATGAATACAGCCAGAAGCTTGAAAGTACACTTGCTGCCGGGAAAACAGATGTTGCATTTTTAGGTTTAGGTGATGAGAATGGAAATAATCCGGCATATGATCTTATAAGTTCGAATCTTGTCTTAAATCTCGATGATGTTTTGTCGAAAGATCAGGGAAAGACACTTTATGATGCTTTCCCAAAGAACCTTTGGGAGATGGCAAAATGTGATGGACATATTTATTCCATACCATCTGCATTTGCGGATGATAATGGAGTTTATGCTGCATTTAACAAGGATTATCTCTCAGATGATGTCATAAATTCGTGGGATGGAAGCATAGATGGAATTTATCAGATACTCAAGGCTTCTGAGTGGGATAACAGCAAAGCTCCGGGATTTCAATATCTCATAAACGGATATGTATTTGGAGATATGATCGGCTGTGAGATAAGAAACGGACTTTGCTTCGATTATGATACGATGTCAGTCGAAAATCCGCTGGAATCACAAAAGTTTACGGAATATCTTAAGGTGCTCGATCAGATGAAAAAAGACGGATATCTGAAGGACGATGAGACCGGTGAGATAACCTACCTTAATAATATCGGATTAAATAATGAGGAAATATTACAAAATGTTAAGTCCGGCAATTTTATTGTAGCATTGTCTTCCGGAGAGATAGACGAGAACTTTCAGAAAGATAATATAGCGGTAAAAACAGTAGAGCATTATCTGACATCAAGGGTAAACGCATCCATTGGTATAGCAAAAAACACTGAGGATGTCGATACTGTGGTAGAGTTTTTAGGTCTGTTATATGGAGATGGAAAGTATGCTGATATTCTCTTGTATGGACAGAATGGTGCGGATTACAAGGTCGTAGATGGTGTTGCATGCAATACGGATGGTACTGATCTGGAGGATGATTATTTAAGTAAGCTCTGTTTGGATTTATTTATAAACGTATATCCGGTAACAGGTGAAAGATACATGGAAAATCGAAAAGATGCGTTTTTTGCCCTTTATGACAATGCCGGAGTATCTCCGTTTATCGGTTTTGAGCCTGATACGGAGAATTTGAACAATATCTCAAATGATCTTTCGGATTTCATGAATGGCTTAAATGGTAAGTCGGTGGAGGAGAGTATAGAAGGTGCAAAGGAAAGGCTTACAGCAGATGGAATGGACAGCTATCTTGAAAGCGTGAGAAGTCAGTGGGAGGAATATAAGCAATGACACTTGAATTGGAGGGGCTTACAAAAGTTTATAAGGATAAAACTGCGCTGGATGATGTGTCTTTTTCATTTACACCCGGCATATATGGGCTTTTGGGACCGAATGGAGCCGGTAAATCAACTATGATGAATCTCATTTCTGACAATCTGACTCCATCAAAAGGCCGTGTGCTGCTTGACGGAAGGGGCATAGACGAGCTTGGAAGTGAATACAGGAAGCTTCTCGGATATATGCCGCAGCAGCAGAATATATATCCGGAGCTTAGTCTTAGGCGTTTTCTTTACTTTATGGCATCCCTGAAAGGATTAAAAAAGAGTGAAGCCGGGGAAGATATAGATCACTATGTGCGCATGGTAAAGCTTGATGATGTCCTTGGAAAGAAGCTTGGAGCTTTTTCGGGCGGAATGAAGCAGAGAGCACTGATAGCACAGGCACTCATAGGCAATCCCGGCATCCTTATACTGGATGAGCCAACGGCAGGGCTTGACCCAAAGGAGAGAATCAGAATCCGCAATCTGATATCAGAGGTTGCAAAGGACAAGATTGTTATTATTGCGACTCATGTGGTTACGGATGTAGAGTTTATCGCTAAAGAGATAGTTATGTTAAGCAACGGTAAAATAATAAGGAGTGGTTCTCCGTCAAAGCTGCTTCAGGAGCTGGATGGAAAGGTATGGAATATTTTTTTATCGGATAATGAGATAGATGAGGTAAACACCGGATACAAGGTGAGCAATATTTCAAGGGATGCAGACGGTGTCATAGCCCGCATTATTGCCGATTCGTATGATGGCAGATGGCAGAAGGAGGCTGTGCGGCCAAATCTTGAGGACTTGTATTTGTATCTTAATGGGGACTGAAAATGGATATAGTAAAAAACGAAATATGTAAACTATTGACTAAAAGAACAGTGCTTATTCTTTTGTTTTTGCTTGTTCTGAATCCTGTTCTTGGACTGTATACCATGAATACTGTAAATGATGATGGGTATACAGGTAAGGACTACAGCGCGCTGTATGGCGAAATAAGCAATTACAGTCGTGAGGATGTTTTGCCGGAAATTGAACAGAGGCAGATGACGGCAGAAGCTTACGGCAGGATTAGTCTGTGCAGCAGGGTATACAAGGAAGCATTGGCATGTCTTTCTTATGATGAGTATCTGGACTCTGTCAATGAAAAGGCTGACGAGATTTCGATTATGAATAAGTTTTCCGGCAATGGAGGCTTTGCAGAGAAAAATGCTGCTAAAACGAGCAGAGTTTACAGTAAGCTTAATGGTACAGTGCCTGAGGTTATGGATGCATCGGGACTTTTGAATATTACAGACAATGAGCTTACCGACTATGTGGCTGTGATTGTGCTTTTTATCATTGCGCTCAATCTTGTGTTTTATGAAAAAAGCGAGAACCAGCTTGCATTGCTTAGAACAACTGCAAGGGGCAGAAGGCAGCTTATGGCGTCAAAGTCATTTGTGATGATTATGGCGGTCATTCTTATCACATTACTGTTGTATGGCATCAATGCAGTCATAAGCATGTGCTTTTACAATCCGATAAATCTGAAAAGTCCGCTTCAAAGTGTTTATCTGTACTATGGCAGTCCGTTTAAGCTTAGTATAGGACAATTTCTGGCATGCTATTTTCCTGTGAAAATAATAAGCTTTATATTGCTTGGCATGTTTTTTATGCTGATATGCGCAGCGCTTGACAATATTATATTTGTGTTCGTTGCTTCTGCAGTGACCGTGGTTATTGAGGCTATCTGCTACACAACGATATCAGGAACCAGCTTCCTAGCCTTCCTTAAGTACATAAATATCATGTATGGAGTCAGGACAGGCAGACTTTTTTCTGATTATGTCAATATCAATATGTTTGGATATCCGCTTAATACCGGGGTATTGTATGGCTTATTCTGGCTTGTGTGTATAGCTGTATGTATTTTTGCAGTTACAAATTATCTCAATTCGGTGCATGAAAAGAAGCTGCTTTTACTGCCTGGCTTTGCCTGCGGTAAAAATACAGGCTGTCATACATCTTTATTTTTGCACGAATGCTATAAAGCACTTGTTCCGGGAAAAGTGTTACTTATTTTGATTGCGGCAGCTATTTTTGTGGTATGGTGGAATCCGGCAGAGAAGCTTTCCTATGACTCGGTTGATGAGGTGTATTACAAGGAATATATGGACAAATATTATGGACCTTTAACTGCCAAAACCAATGAGCTTCTGGATGAAGAAAGAGTAAAATACGACAGACTGTCAGATAACATTGCTTACGATATGGAGCAGGGGAAGAGTGAAAGCTATATCAATATAAAGTACAAGGATGAACTGAGCAGACAGGAGGCATTCAACAAGCTTACAGCACATGTGGATTATCTTAAGACGTTAAAAGAGGGCTGGCTGTTTTTTGAAAAGGGCTATGATATCCTTACCGACAGAACAGATTTCAAAAACCGTGATACAGCACAGGCATTTGTGTATGTTATTCTCCTAATAGCAATAGCCTGCGGTATATGTGGAGCGGATTATGCAAACCATGAAATCCGTCTTTTAAGGACTACCTGTCGTGGCAGGAAGCAGCATATGGGAATCAAATGCATACTTGGCTTTTTGGGCACTGTCACAGTATTTGCACTTGTATATATTGTGCGGTTGTGCAATGTGCTTTTGGCATATGGCACGCAGGGGCTTAATGCTCCGGCGGCAAGTATGGAGCATCTGTGGCGTGTTTCGCAGGATATATCGGTAGGGCAGTATATACTTATCATAATGCTGATGCGCTTTATAGGGGGATTACTGGTCAGCCTGTTTGTTTTTGCAATGTTTAAATACTTAAGAAGCGGCATGTCTGTGATTATATCATGCGTCCTTTTTATTGTGCTGCCACTGGCGCTTGTGTCTTTTGGGGTGACGAATGCGCAGTATTTTCTGTTTAATCCGCTACTCATTGGAAATATATTTTGAATGCGTTTTCTATTGACATAAATATGCATTTAAGTTATATTTAGCTTATGGGGAGGTATGATAATGTATAATATTTTTTTCTATAAAGATAAAAAGGGCAATGAGCCGGTTAAGGAATATATAATTTCTCTAAAAAAGAAAAATTCTAAGGATAGTTTAATTAAATTACAAAAAATACAGGATTATCTAAATATTTTAAGAGAAAATGGAACCAGAGCCGGAATGCCTTTTGTACGCCATTTAGATGGTGAACTGTGGGAATTAAGACCACTAAAGGATAGAATACTGTTTTTTGCATATAACGGTAATGATATTATTTTGTTATCGCAGTTTCATAAAAAAACACAGAAAACACCTCTAAGAGAAATAAAAAAGGCTAATAAACTTATGAAGGATTATTTAGAAAGGAGTAATGAAAATGAGTAAATCAAAGATTAATCCAAAAGGTTCTTCATGGGATGAACTTGAAAAACAATTATTTACATCAGAAGAGATTGCGGAAAGTGAAGTTCGTGTTGCAATCATTAATGAGATGATAAAAGCAAGAGAGGAAAATGGGATAACGCAAAAGCAACTTGAAGCAATGAGTGGAATTAAGCAGCCTGTGATTTCAAGAATGGAAAACGGAACGTCAGACCCACAGCTCTCTACAGTATTAAAAATTTTAAATTCATTAGGAAAAACATTACAGATTGTTCCAATGAAATAGATAAAAAGCATCTGTCCGGAAAAAACGGATAGATGCTTTTTAATATAGGACAAAGTTATAATTTATTATAAAAATCTGTGATGCGGTCCATGCGTGCCCCCATATTCATAAGCAGTGCATCCGCAATAGTAATTGCAGCCATAGCTTCAACAACAACAACAGCACGTGGCACGATAATCGGGTCATGACGTCCCTTGATGGAAATCTCTATATCTTTACCGGATTTATTTACGGTGTGCTGTGTAGCTGCGATTGAAGGAGTAGGCTTTATGGCAGCTCTGAAAATAAGCGGTGAGCCGTCTGTCATGCCGCCGAGAGTACCACCGGAGTGATTTGTCTCTTTTGAAACAGCGCCATCCCTCATAATAAAGGCATCATTGTTTGTAAGTCCGGTTGCCTTTGCTACATCAAAGCCATCGCCGATTTCGAAGCCCTTTACAGCTCCGATAGACATAATAGCTTTTGCCAGATTGGCATCAATTTTCTCGAATACAGGATCACCGAGCCCGACAGGAAGACCTGTGATGACACATTCACACACACCGCCTGAGGAATTGAGTGATTTAAGGCATTCCTCCAGATATTCAGAAGCTTTTAGCGCTGCATCGGCATCAGGCATATAAAGTGAATTGTTGTAAATCTCATGGGCATCAAAATTAACCTCATTAATTGTAACAGGACCTATTGATCTGGTGTATGTAAGAAATTTTATGCCAAGGCCCGAGAGCATCTTTACAGCGATAGCACCTGCTGCAACACGGCCTATTGTCTCGCGTCCCGAAGAACGACCTCCACCTCTGTAGTCTCTGAAGCCGTATTTTTCATCAAAGCAAAAGTCAGCATGCCCCGGACGATAGTATGAAGCAATCTCACTGTAATCCTTTGATTTCTGATTTTTATTCCACACAACCATAGAAACAGGTGTACCTGTAGTCTTTCCCTCAAACACACCGGAGAGAATTTCAACCGCATCATCCTCCTTGCGCGGAGTAGTGAACTTAGACTGTCCCGGCTTTCTTCTGTTTAAGAATATCTGAATATCCTCCTCACACAGCTCAAGCCCCGCAGGAACGCCGTCCACAACGACACCTAAGCCCTTTCCGTGTGATTCTCCCCATGTTGTTACCTTAAAAATATTTCCGTATGATGAACCTGCCATGATGGTCTCCTTTTTATAATAATAGGTATATTATAAGTAATACCAAGTTGAATAGTCAAGAAAACTATGATATTATTTTATTTAGATAACTTTCGAACTATGTTTGTGTATAATTATGTGATTAAAGGGTCAAAAGGTATCATCGATGCATGCTTGCATGCCTGTATATGCAAAGCGCAAATTAGGCGAAGCATAATTTAAGCAAGTATAATTAAGCAGCATTATTTGTAGCAATTTTGCCACAACGTAAGGCACGTAAGCCGCGGCCACCGCGAGCGTACACGTGCTGCCCTGAGAGCGAATAGCGAAGCTGTTTAGAGTCTGTAGAATTATGCTTCGATACACAGAAATGCACCGGCAGGGACGCCGGGGCAAGGAGCTATCGAGCCATGGAGGGCGAGTAGCGACGGTTTCGTCAGCCGGAGAAAATCTATAAGCATAATTCGTACAGAATCTTAACAACGCAGCGTAGCGAACAGGGCAGCATGTGGACGCTCGCGATGGACGCATCTTACGTGCCGTCCTCAGAACCACAATGAAGCAATGCAACAACGACTACAATAAGACCGCAAAAGAGGGAGAAAACATGGAATTTAACGGGGTATTTCACCAGGCATATGACAACTACTGCTATCCTTTAAATGAGGATGAATTAATCATAAATATAAAGACCGGGTATGATGTGAAGGAAGTAAATATCATACTCGGTGACCCGTTCGCAGCCGGTATCTTAGGCGGTGGGGAGACCTGGAATGGAGATAAGCAGCCGATAATATTTAAAAAGAAATTAAAGCACCAGATATGGTGGACCACCACGGTAAAGCCACCATTCAAGAGACTTAAATATTTTTTTGAGCTCATCACAGAGGATGAGAGATGGTTTTACTTTGAGGATGGCTTCGTGAGTGCAGAGCAGATGGCACTTGAGGGCAGAAGTCGCCAGTGCTTTGTATTCCCGTGGATGAATCCGTGTGATATTCCGGTCACACCGAAGTGGGTAAATGACACTATATGGTATCAGATATTTCCGGATAGATTCTGCAATGGAGACCACTCGATAGATCCTGATTATGTTGTTCCGTGGAGAAACAGGGGAAAGGTCAAAAATGAGGAGTGCTTCGGCGGAGACCTCGCAGGAATCATTCAAAAGCTTGATTACTTAAAGGAGCTTGGAATAAACGGAATCTACCTGACACCGATAAACGAGTCACCGAGCAATCATAAGTATGATACAACGGATTATGCAAAGATTGACCCGCGCTTTGGAGATGAAGAGACCTTTAAGAGGCTTGTGCTAGAAGCCCATAAGCGTGATATGAGAATAATGCTTGATGGAGTGTTTAACCACTGTGGCTATTATTTTGCACCGTGGCAGGATGTTTTAGCAAAGGGAGCGGATTCAGAGTATTATGACTGGTTTATGATCAATGAATGGCCTCTTGACTTTAAGCATGGAGCGGCTAAAAAGGGTCAGTTTTATACGTTTGGATTTTTTGACAATATGCCAAAGCTCAATACAAATAATCCGGCGGTGCGAAAATACTTTATCGATATCTGCGCCAACTGGGTAGAAAATTATCATATAGACGGACTGCGCCTTGATGTGGCAAATGAGGTGTCACACCGCTTCTGCAAGGAGCTTAGGGCAAGGCTTAAGGAAATTAATCCGGATATTTACATTTTGGGAGAAATATGGCATAATGCTCTTCCGTGGCTGCGTGGAGATGAGTTCGATGCGGTTATGAACTATCCGCTTGGAGAGAGCATCAAGGATTTCTGGATAGATAAGAGCCAGACGAATCAGGATTTTGAGTATACTATAAACAGATGTTATACCAACTACATGCAGCAGACCAATGATGTGCTTTTCAATCTGCTTGATTCACATGATACAAAGCGCCTTCGCTCTGATACAAAGAATCTCGACCAGTACTTTGCACAGCTTGCAGTGCTTTTTGCCATGCCGGGCAGCCCATGTATATATTACGGCACTGAGATTGCCATGCCGGGCAGCTATGACCCTGACTGCAGACGATGTATGCCGTGGGATGATATTGAGGCAGGCAGGTTTAAGGAGCGCATTGAGATGGTATCAAAGCTCATTCATTTAAGGGCGAGTGAGCCGCTTTTAAAGGGCAGAAACTTCCATTTCCCTGATGATTTTGCTGATAATCCGAGGGTAATCCAGTTCAGAAAGATGGGCTGGGTGGATACATATGTGGAGGTTATAGTCAACTGCTCTGATGAGGATATTGAGGTGCCAAAGGATGGCGAGGTACTTTTTGAGAGGCATTGCATAGATACCACACTGCTGACCAACGGAATATTAATCAGAAAAATCGTAGGCAATGGCGATAAGTAAAAGAAACAGGAGAATTAAACGAAAATATGGCTAAATATGAGTTACTAAAACAAGAGGGACGTGCCAAGAGAGGTACATTCCATACTGTGCATGGAGATATACAGACACCTGTATTTATGAATGTAGGAACAGTAGGTGCGATAAAGGGCGCTGTCTCTACGGACGATTTAAAGGAGATAAAGTGTCAGGTTGAGCTGTCAAATACATATCACCTGCATGTAAGAACCGGAGACAAAATCATTAAAGAGCTTGGCGGACTGCACAAATTCATGGTGTGGGACAGACCAATCCTTACAGATTCCGGCGGATTCCAGGTGTTTTCACTGGCAGGTCTTCGCAAAATAAAGGAGGAGGGCGTGTACTTCAACTCGCATATTGACGGTGCCAAGATTTTTATGGGACCTGAGGAGAGCATGCAGATACAGTCAAACCTCGGCTCCACGATAGCTATGGCATTTGACGAGTGCCCATCTAGCGTTGCAGACAGACAGTATGTGACAAACTCTGTAAACAGGACCGCGCGCTGGCTTGAGAGGTGCAAAAAGGAGATGGCACGCTTAAACAGCTTACCGGATACTATCAATAAGGAGCAGCTTTTATTCGGTATCAATCAGGGAGCTATTTATGATGATATAAGAATTGACCATGCAAAGCGCATTTCTGAGCTTGAGCTGGACGGCTATGCTGTCGGCGGACTGGCGGTAGGAGAGAGCCATGAGGAGATGTACCATATTCTTGATGAAACAGTGCCTCATCTGCCTGTTAATAAACCTACATACCTGATGGGAGTAGGAACTCCTGCCAATATACTTGAGGGTGTAGAGAGAGGAATCGACTTCTTTGACTGTGTATACCCAAGCAGAAACGGCCGTCACGGACATGTATACACGAATCACGGCAAGCTTAATCTGTTCAACCAGAAGTATCAGAAGGATATGCGCCCTATTGAGGAGGGTTGTAACTGTCCTGCCTGCCGTACATATTCGCGTGCATATATCAGGCATCTTTTAAAGGCAAAGGAGATGCTCGGAATGAGACTGTGCGTGCTCCATAATTTGTATTTCTACAACAACATGATGGAGGAGATAAGGGATTCGCTTGATGCAGGCTGTTTTGCCTCATACAAGGCTGAAAAGCTCTATGGAATGACACAGGGAGAGCAGAGCTAGCAGATAAATATAAAAAATCTCGAAAATGATAAAAAATCCTTGCCGTTAGCACGTTTAACGTGTATTATGGTAATAGTGCTTAGAACACATCAATTATAGAATATTTAGGAGGAACAATTGATGACATCAATTTTAGCAAACGGTCAGGCAGCAGGAACAATTGGAATGGTTGTCTGGTTAGTAGTACTTTTCGCAGTTATGTATTTTCTTATGATCCGTCCACAGAAGAAGGAGCAGAAGAAAAAGGAGCTTATGCTTAATGAGGTTGCAACAGGAGACACAGTTCTTACAACAAGTGGATTTTACGGTACAGTTATCGATATCGAGGACGATACTGTAATCGTTGAGTTTGGTAACAACAAGAACTGCCGTATTCCAATGCAGAAGGCAGCTATCGCTGACCTTGAGAAAGCAGAGGATTCAGCTAAATAATGCAGATTTGTAAAGCCGTCACATAAGTGGCGGTTTTCTTATTATCCGCATCTCTTGCAATAATAATAAAAAACTGTTATTATAGTATGCAGTTATTATAAGCTGCAGTTATAAATTGCATGAAAAAGTAAAATATCTCGGCATATTGAAATAACTACTTTAATGCTTTAATATAAGAATATGTATTTTTATGTAAAAGAGGTAAGAAATTATGGAATATAAAGTTGGTGTAATTTCAGGAGATGGAATCGGACCGGAGATAGTCACTGAGGCAAAAAAGGTATTGGACAAAATAGCAGACAAGTATGGACACAGCTTCAACTACACAGACATCCTTATGGGTGGCTGCTCAATTGATGCTACAGGTGTTCCTCTTACAGATGAGGCTATTGCGACTGCACTTGATTCAGATGCGGTGCTGATGGGTTCTATCGGTGGCAACACAGCCACATCACCATGGTACAAGCTGGCACCTGAGCTTCGTCCGGAGGCAGGACTTTTAAAGCTTAGAAAGTCACTCAATCTGTTTGCAAATCTTAGACCGGCATACCTGTACAAGGAGCTTGCTGCAGCATGTCCGCTCCGTAGCGATATCATCGGAGACGGTTTTGATATGATGATTATGCGTGAGCTTACAGGAGGTCTTTACTTCGGAGCCAGAGAGACAAAAGAGGTGAATGGAGTTGTTACGGCCACAGATACACTGACATACAATGAGAATGAAATCAGAAGAATCGCAAAGCGAGGCTTCGATATAGCCATGAAGAGAAGGAAAAAGGTCACATCCGTAGACAAGGCAAATGTGCTTGATTCTTCCAGATTATGGAGAAAGATCGTCGAGGAGGTCGCTAAGGATTATCCGGAGGTTACATACGAGCATATGCTTGTTGATAACTGTGCAATGCAGCTTGTAAAGGATCCTAAGCAGTTTGATGTTATCCTCACAGAGAATATGTTTGGCGATATTTTATCAGATGAAGCAAGTATGGTGACAGGCTCAATCGGTATGCTTTCATCAGCAAGCCTTAACGATACAAAGTTCGGACTTTACGAGCCAAGTGGCGGATCTGCTCCTGATATCGCAGGAAAGGGCATTGCAAACCCTATCGCAACAATCCTTTCAGCAGCCATGATGCTTCGCTATTCATTTGATCTGGACAAGGAAGCACAGGCAATCGAGGATGCTGTAAAGCAGGTGCTTAAGGAGGGCTACAGGACAATCGACATCATGCCACAGCCGGGTGAGACTACAGAGGGTATCACACAGGTAGGCACAGCACAGATGGGGGATCTCATCGCAGAACGTGTGTAGCTGCATGACTTATAATAGACAGCTAATAGGTTATAGATATGCAGATCGTTGTGTATACAGTAGTAATGATGAAGTACTCAAAGAAATAGTCGGAGATAAATAAGGAGATAAAATATGATAAGTGATAACGCAAGAGCCGGAATGCAGCAGGCACCGGCAAGAAGTTTATTTAATGCTCTTGGTTTTACACCGGAGGAAATGAAAAAGCCTATGGTCGGAATCGTAAGCTCATTCAATGAGATTGTTCCGGGCCATATGAATATAGACAAAATCGTTGAGGCTGTAAAGCTTGGAGTTGCAGAGGCAGGAGGAGTGCCTGTAGTATTTCCTGCAATTGCAGTCTGCGATGGTATTGCAATGGGACATGTGGGTATGAAATATTCCCTTGTAACAAGAGATCTGATTGCTGATTCTACAGAGTGTATGGCAATCGCTCATCAGTTTGATGCACTTGTAATGGTTCCAAACTGTGATAAGAACGTGCCGGGACTTCTGATGGCGGCTGCACGTCTTAATCTGCCTACAGTATTTGTATCAGGCGGACCAATGCTCGCAGGCCACGTAAAGGGCAGAAAGAGAAGTCTTTCATCGATGTTTGAGGCTGTCGGCTCATACGCTGCCGGTACTATGACTGAGGATGATGTATGTGAGTATGAGAACAAGGTATGTCCTACCTGCGGTTCATGCTCGGGAATGTACACAGCCAACTCTATGAACTGTCTTACAGAGGCACTCGGTATGGGACTTCGCGGAAACGGAACAATACCTGCTGTATATTCAGAGCGTATACGTCTTGCAAAGCATGCCGGAATGGCTGTTATGGATATGTACAACAAGGGCATCAAGGCGAGAGATATTATCACAAAGGATGCAATAATGAACGCACTCACAGTTGATATGGCACTCGGCTGCTCTACAAACTCTATGCTTCATCTTCCGGCTATCGCTCATGAGATAGGCTTTGATTTTGATATCAGCTTTGCAAATCCAATCAGTGAGAGGACACCAAATCTCTGCCATCTTGCCCCGGCAGGCCCTACATATATGGAGGACTTAAATGAGGCCGGCGGTGTGTGGGCTGTCATGAAAGAGCTTGCTGATATCGGACTTTTAAATACAGATTGTATGACTGTTACAGGAAAGACAGTTGGAGAGAATATAAAGAATGCAGTCAATAGAGACCCTGAGGTCATCAGACCGGTAGACAATCCATATTCAAAGACCGGAGGACTTGCAGTGCTTAAAGGAAATCTGGCTCCGGACGGCTCTGTAGTAAAGCGTTCAGCAGTTGTCGATGAGATGATGGTTCATGAGGGCCCTGCAAGAGTATTTGACTGCGAGGAGGATGCAATTGCAGCAATAAAGGGCGGCAAGATCGTAGAGGGTGATGTGGTTGTCATCAGATACGAGGGACCAAAGGGCGGCCCTGGAATGAGAGAGATGCTTAATCCTACATCCGCTATTGCCGGAATGGGACTTGGAAGCTCTGTAGCACTCATCACAGACGGACGTTTTTCAGGAGCTTCAAGAGGAGCTTCAATAGGTCATGTTTCACCTGAGGCCGCAGTAGGCGGACCGATTGCCCTGGTTGAAGAGGGAGATATCATAAAGATTGATATTCCAAACATGAAGCTTGAGCTCGATGTGTCAGACGAGGTGCTTGCTGAGCGTAAGGCAAAGTGGCAGCCAAGGGAGCCAAAGGTTACAACTGGCTATTTGAAGAGATACGCAGCGCTTGTTACATCAGGAAACAGAGGAGCCATCCTTGCACTTCCGGGCGAGCAGAACGCGTAGTATATATTTTGATAGAAAATTCAGTACGAATAAGGCTTTTACCTATTATCGTAAGGGATTCGTATAAGAAAAAGAGGAATACAAGATGCAGTTAACAGGATCACAGGTTATTATAGAATGCTTAAAAGAACAGGGGGTTGACACAGTATTCGGTTATCCGGGAGGAGCCATCCTTAATGTCTATGACGAGCTCTACAAGCATCCGGAGATTAAGCATGTGCTGACCTCACATGAGCAGGGAGCAAGCCATGCGGCCGACGGCTATGCGAGAAGCACCGGAAAGGTTGGCGTCTGTCTGGCTACAAGCGGACCGGGTGCGACAAATCTGGTCACAGGAATTTCGACAGCATACATGGATTCGATTCCAATCGTCGCAATCACATGTAATGTCGGAGTCTCGTTACTTGGAAAGGACAGCTTTCAGGAGATAGATATTGCCGGAATTACAACGCCTGTAACCAAATACAGCTTTATTGTAAAGGATGTAGAGAAGCTTGCAGATACAATACGCAGAGCCTTCGATATAGCAAGAAAAGGCAGACCGGGTCCTGTGCTTGTGGATATTCCAAAGAATGTTACGGCTGATCTGGTAGAGTACACCAGGCAGGAAATCAAACTTCCTGAGCGTGTGACAGAAACAATTACAGACAGTGACATTGATAATGCAATTGAACTCATAAAAGCATCCAAAAAGCCATATATATTTGTAGGAGGCGGAGTGGTTCTCTCCGGAGCAAGCAAAGAGCTTAAGGAATTTGTAGACAAGGTGAATGCACCTGTTTGCGATACGCTCATGGGCAAGGGTGCATATGACGGCACAAGTGATAACTACACAGGCATGCTTGGCATGCATGGTACAAAGACCTCAAACCTTGGAGTTTCAGAGTGCGATCTTTTGATTGCGATTGGTACACGTTTTTCGGACAGAGTGCTTGGCAATCCTAAAAAGTTTGCAGACCAGGCCAAGATATTACAGTTTGACGTAGACGCAGCAGAGATTAATAAAAATATCCGTGTTACATCGAGTGTTATAGGCGATGTGAAGGAAATACTTACACGCATCAACAAAAAGCTTACACAGCTTGACCACAATTCATGGGTTGAGCATGTGCTTGCATATGCAAAGACTTTTCCTCTTACATATCACAAAGAGGGACTTAGCGGACCATTTGTTATTGAAAAAATCTATGAAATGACAAAAGGAAATGCTATAATGGTTACTGAGGTCGGTCAGCATCAGATGTGGGCAGCCCAGTATTACAAATACAGCAAGCCGAGAACTCTTCTTACATCAGGAGGTCTTGGTACCATGGGATACGGTCTCGGTGCTGCAATCGGTGCCCAGACAGCTAATCCTGACAGGACTGTAGTCAATATTGCAGGTGACGGATGCTTCAGAATGAACATGAACGAGCTTGCAACAGCTTCAAGAGAAAAGCTTCCTCTTATCGAGGTTATAATAAACAACCATGTACTTGGAATGGTACGCCAGTGGCAGACTCTTTTTTACGAGAAGCATTACTCGGCAACCGTACTCGATGATGGTGTGGATTATGTAAAGCTTTCAGAAGCAATGGGAGCCACCGCACGACGTGTTAAGACCCAGGAAGAATTTGAAAAAGCATTTGCAGATGCCTTAAAGAGTAAGACACCGTTTGTCATCGATTGTATCATTGATTCAGATGACAAGGTATGGCCTATGGTTGCACCGGGCAAGCCTATCAACGAGTCTTTCGATGAAGAGGACTACAATGCGACACAAGGAGGAAATTAGAGTGAGTAGAGTTTACAATTTTTCAGCAGGACCTGCAGTTTTACCTGAGGAGGTATTGCAGGAAGCAGCAGCAGAGATGATGGATTATAAGGGAAGCGGAATGTCGGTTATGGAGATGAGCCACAGATCTAAATGGTTTGATGACATCATCAAGGATGCCGAGAAGGATCTCCGCGAGCTTATGAACATACCTGACAATTACAAGGTGCTTTTCCTTCAGGGTGGTGCTTCACAGTTCTTCGCTGAGGTACCGATGAACCTTATGAAAAATAAAAAAGCAGGATACATTATCACAGGTCAGTGGGCTAAAAAGGCGTTTGCCGAGGCTAAGATTTACGGAGACGCCGTAGAGCTTGCTTCGTCTGCAGATGAGACCTTCTCATACATACCTGACTGCTCAGATTTACCAATCACAGATGATATGGATTATGTATACATTTGCGAGAACAATACTATCTACGGAACAAAGTACAAGAAGCTTCCAAACACAAAGGGAAAGAACCTTGTAGCTGATGTATCTTCATGCTTCTTATCAGAGCCTGTAGATGTATCAAAATATGCTGTTATCTATGGCGGAGTACAGAAGAATGTAGGACCTGCCGGAGTAGTTATAGCAATTATCAGAGAGGACCTTATCACAGATGATTGTCTACCGGGCACACCAACCATGCTCAAGTGGAAGACTCAGGCCGATAATGATTCTCTTTACAATACACCACCATGCTACGGCATATATATCTGTGGCAAGGTATTCAAATGGCTCAAGAAGATGGGCGGTCTTTCAGTTATGAAGGAGAGAAATGAGGAGAAAGCCAAGATTCTCTACGATTTCCTTGATCAGAGCAAGCTCTTTAAGGGAACAGTAAGAAAAGAGGACAGATCACTCATGAATGTTCCGTTTGTAACAGGAGATGCAGAGCTTGATGCCAAGTTTGTAAAGGAGGCAACTGCAGCCGGATTTGTAAACCTTAAGGGACACCGTACAGTTGGCGGAATGAGAGCATCTATCTACAATGCTATGCCAAAAGAGGGCGTTGAGAAGCTTGTAGAGTTTATGAAGAAGTTTGAGGAGGAGAATGCATAATGTTCAATTACACATGCTTAAACCCAATCGCAGGAGTAGGCCTTGACCTGTTCTCTGACGATTATAAAAAGATTGATGATATTAAGGATGCAGATGCAGCACTTGTAAGAAGTGCCGCTATGCATGACATGGAGCTTGGTGACAAGGTGCTTGCTGTGGCAAGAGCAGGAGCAGGAGTAAACAATATTCCGCTTGACAAGTGTGCCGAGCAGGGAATCGTTGTATTCAACACACCGGGAGCCAATGCAAATGGTGTTAAGGAGCTTGTGTTTGCCGGAATGCTTTATGCATCAAGAGATATCGTTGGAGGTATCGACTGGTGTCTTGCAAACCAGAACGATGAGAATATTGCGAAGACAGCCGAGAAGCAGAAAAAGAACTTTGCAGGAACAGAGATTTCAGGCAAGAAGCTCGGTGTTATCGGACTTGGAGCCATCGGTGTACTTGTTGCAAATGCTGCAGTACATATGGGCATGGATGTTTACGGATATGATCCATACATCTCAGTAAATGCCGCATGGAACCTTTCAAGAAGCGTTAAGCATATCAGCAATGTTGAGGACATCTACAAGAACTGTGATGTCATCACAATCCATGTACCTCTTCTTGATTCAACAAAGAAGATGGTAAACGCTGATGCTATTGCAATGATGAAGCCAACCGCTATCGTATTAAATTTTGCCAGAGATCTTCTTGTTGACGAAGAGGCTATGGTAGATGCACTTGCCAAGGGAAAGGTTAAGAAGTACGTTTCAGATTTCCCTAACAACACAACTGTTGGAGCAAAAGGTTGCATCGTAACACCTCATCTTGGAGCATCTACAGCAGAGTCAGAGGACAATTGTGCAGTTATGGCTGTCAAGGAGCTGAGAGATTACTTAGAGAATGGTAATATCGTTCATTCAGTAAACTTCCCTGACTGCAGCATGGGTGCATGCACAGCTTCAGGCAGAGTCGGAATCCTTCACAAGAATGTTAAGGGTATGATTGGACAGATTACAACAGCTCTTGCAGAGGCTGATATCAATGTATCTGATCTGACAAACAAGGGCAAGGGTGACTATGCATATTCACTTCTTGATCTTGATTCAGCTATTGATGCTTCTACCGTTGAGAAGCTTTCTGCCATTGACGGAGTGCTCAGAGTGAGAGTTATTAAATAGTGAATTAATATTTGATTTAAATACTGATCCCCCATATTTTATATGGGGGATTTAGTGGGTTATAAGGAAATAACAAATATAGAAAATATATAAGAGATATAAGAGATATATAGGAGATTATATGATCAGACAAATTCTTGGTGAAGTATCAGTGCCGGTTGCAAACACCGAGGTACAGCAGGTTATTGAAAACCCGGGCATTGTAAAGACATATCTGGAGAAGTATATGCCATCGCTTATCAGCTTTCTTGTGCAGCTTGTTGTTGCGATAGTGATACTGCTTATAGGTATTAAGGTGATTAAATCAGTCGTAAAAATAATTAAAAAAGGATTTGATAAAAGCAGAATGGACGCTGCAGTGGCATCATTTCTAGCAAATGTTATTAAATACTTTTTGTATTTTATCCTTGTCATGGCATTGCTTTCGGGATTTGGAGTGGCGACCGGCTCTGTTATAGCGGTTCTTGGCTCTGCCGGACTTACTGTAGGTATGGCATTGCAGGGCAGCCTGTCGAATTTCGCAGGAGGCGTGCTTATTCTTTTGATGAAGCCGTTTGGCGTGGGCAATTACATAGTTGACGGTTCAAGTGGTACAGAGGGCACTGTAAAGGATATAAATCTGTTTTATACAAGGCTTTTGACAATAGATAACAAGATGGTTATGATACCAAACGGAAAGCTCGCTGATTCGTGTATCACAAATGTATCTATGATGGATAAGAGGATGCTTGATTTGAGAGTAACAGTATCCTACAGCACAGATTTAGCATTTGCAAAGAGTGTGCTGGAATCTGTTGTCACATCAGCAGATACGATGCTTCACGATGAGCCAAGCAATGTGTTTGTGAGTGAGCTGCAGGATTCGGCAATAGAGCTCGGTGCGAGAATCTGGGTGAAGAACGAGGATTACTGGAGCACAAAATGGCAGCTTACAGAAGAAATTAAAACAGCATTTGATAAAAATAACATCGAAATTCCGTTTCCGCAGATGGATGTTAATATTCAAAAGAGGAGCATAGACTCTGACTTTTAAAGCCGGGTGTTGCAGAATATTACTTTGACAGATTTTTTGTGGTAAATATACTTATAATTTAACTATAATATGTAAAAATGTGGTATACTATCATCATCGCATTTTAGGAGGAATAATTGATGACAATTCACGATTTGGCTGAATACGAGATTTTAGATGAGCACAGAGTGGAGGATGTCCAGTCGGATGGATTCATTCTGAGACACAAAAAAAGTGGTGCAAGGATTGCCATTTTATCAAATAATGATGATAATAAGGTATTTTATATAGGCTTCAGGACTCCGCCGGAGGATGAGACGGGTGTACCGCATATTATTGAGCATACCACACTCTGCGGTTCAAAGAAGTTCCCTGTAAAGGATCCATTCATTGAGCTGGCAAAGGGCTCGCTCAATACATTTTTAAATGCCATGACATACCCTGACAAGACAGTTTATCCTGTTGCCAGCTGCAATGATCAGGATTTTAAGAATCTCATGGATGTGTATCTGGATGCAGTGTTTAATCCGAATATCACAAAGTACGAGGAGATTTTCAAGCAGGAGGGCTGGCACTACGAGCTTACAGGCAAGGATGACGAGCTTAAGATAAACGGAGTTGTGTACAATGAGATGAAGGGAGCATACTCATCGCCTGACGAGGTGCTTTCAAGCCAGATTTACCGCTCACTGTTTCCGGACAATACCTACAGCAAGGATTCTGGCGGTAATCCGGAGTATATTCCTAAGCTTACGTATGAAGCATATCTGGACTTCTATCACAAGTATTATCATCCATCCAATTCATACATTTATCTGTATGGTGATATGGATGTTGTCGAGAGGCTTGAGTGGCTGGATAAGGAATATCTGAGCCTGTATGATTATAAAAAAGTTAATTCAGAAATTAATAAACAGCCTGCATTTGATGAAATAAAGAATGTTGAGACACAGTATTCAATTACCATGGATGATTCACAGGAGAATAAGACTTATCTATCTTATAACCGTGTGGTAGGGGATTCGCTTGATGAGATGCTCTATCAGGCATTTGATGTGCTTGACTATGCACTTGTCAGCTCACCGGGAGCACCGGTGAAACAGGCATTGATAGATGCGGGAATCGGTGATGATGTGTATGGCTCATACGATGCGGGCATTTTGCAGCCGGTATTTTCGTTTGTGGCAAAGAATGCCAATGCATCTCAGGCAGATGAGTTTGAAAGCATTATAGAAAACACTCTTAAAGAAGTTGTTAAAACAGGAATTAATAAAGAAGCATTGCTCGCGGGAATCAACAGCAGCGAGTTCAAATTCAGGGAGGCTGACTTCGGACAGTTTCCTAAGGGTCTTCTTTTTGGATTAAACTGTTTAGACAGCTGGCTGTTTGATGATATGAAGCCTTTTATACATCTGGAGTGTCTTGGTACCTTTGCTAAGCTTCGAAAGGCTGTAGATACTGATTATTTTGAAAAGCTTATACAGGAGTATCTGCTTGACAATACCCATGGTTCATCTGTCACAGTAAAGCCGAAGCGTGGCCTTGGCAATGAGAGGGAGGAGGCTTTGGCAAAGGAGCTTTCCGATTATAAGGCATCTCTTTCAGATGAAGAGATTAAAAAGCTGATTGAGGATACAGAGCATTTAAAGAAATACCAGGAGGAGCCTTCGTCGGATGAGGACCTGCGCAAGCTTCCAATGCTTACAAGAGCGGATATGAAAAAGAATGCTATGCCTTTTTCAAACATTGAGGATGAGCTTTTGGATGTAAAGGTTGTGCGTCATGACATAGAGTCAAACGGCATTGATTATATATCATTTTTATTTGATGCAGGTGATTTTGCTCAGAGTGAGCTTGGCTATCTTGGCTTCTTTACAAACGCACTCGGGCTGGTGAGCACCGAAAAGTACAGCTATACCGATTTAGCCAATGCTACCAACATATATACCGGTGGAATAAGCACAGGTACTGCAAGTCACCCGGATATTAAGGATAGAAATAATTTCGTGTTTAAGTTTGAGGTGAAGCTTAAGGTATTGGAGAAAAATCTTGACAAGGCACTTGAGCTTATGGAGCAGATGCTTCTTTCATCGGATTTTACAGATACAAAGAGACTGGGTGAGCTTGTAGCGCAGATTAAGGCAAGGCTTCAGGCTAACCTTAGCAGTTCCGGTCATCTGGTTGCAGCTATGCGAAGTATGTCGAGCTTCTCGCGCTACGCACTTTATCAGGACGAGCTAAAGGGAGTTGCTTTTTACCGCTCTATATGCTGCATAGAAAAGGAACTTTCCGAGTCACCAAAGAGTGTGTCAGATAAGCTTGCTGCAATAGCCAAAAAGCTGTTTGCAAGAAACAGAATGCTTATCAGCTTTACCGGAAATAACGAGGCATACGGTAATGCAAAGCCTTCGTTGGAAAAAGTTATAGCTGGATTTAATAAAATGAGTGCTGTAGGCAATCAGGCTGAGGTTCATTTTAACACAGCAAAGGAAGCATTTATCGATGCATCACAGATACAGTATGTGGCAAAGACCGGTGATTTCATCTGTGAGGGCTATGAATACACCGGAGCACTGAGACTGCTGCGTATCATCTTAAGCTATGATTATCTCTGGATAAATGTCAGGGTAAAGGGCGGTGCTTACGGCTGCATGAATACCTTCCTTAGAAGCGGAGAGAGCTACTTTGTCTCATATCGAGACCCTAATCTGTCAGACACACTTGATGTCTATGACAGAATACCTGAGTATATAAAGAGCTTTTCACCTGATGAGAGGGATATGACCAAGTATATTATCGGTACCTTCAGTGCTCTTGATACGCCTATGAATCCGGAAGCAAAGGGTAGCAGATCACTGTCTGCATATCTCGAGGGTATTACCTACGAGCAGATTCAAAAGGAGAGAAATGAGATACTAAATGCACAGCCAGAGGATATCAGAAGGCTTGCAGACCTTGTAGAGGCAGTGCTTAAGAAGGACAGTATATGTGTCATCGGCAATGAAAATATGATTAAAGAGTCGGCAGGGCTCTTTGAGAATGTTGAAAAGCTTATATGATTAAAGGGTCACAAGGTATCATCGATGCATGCTTGCATGCAATTCGATGTATACCTTAGTGACCCGCACTACACCGAGAAAGTAGCAATTTGCTGCCCAAACGCAGCAAATTAGCGGATTTCGAGGTGGAGTCAGATTACGGGAATGCGTAGCATGTAGTAATCTGATTAATCATAAATGAGGGGCAAAATACCTTTTGACCCTCATATCCTTATAAATACAGATTCACATAGGAGGAAAAATGATACAGAATTTCAAATCGGGTTTTGTTACAATAATCGGTAGACCAAACGTGGGCAAGTCAACACTGATGAACAGGCTTATCGGTCAGAAAATTGCCATCACATCAAACAAGCCTCAGACCACAAGAAACCGCATCCAGACAGTATACACGGATATGGAAAAGGGACAGATAGTGTTCCTTGATACTCCGGGCATACACAAGGCCAAAAATAAGCTGGGCGAGTATATGGTCAATGTGGCGGAAAAGACATTGAATGAGGTGGATGTTGTGCTGTGGCTTGTGGAACCGACCAACTTTATCGGGGCGGGAGAGCAGCATATTATAGAGCAGCTTAAAAAGGTTAATACACCTGTTATATTGATTATCAACAAGGTGGATACAGTGGAAAAGGAAAAGGTGCTTGAGTATATAGACACCTACCGCAAGGTATACGACTTTGCAGAGATTATTCCTACGTCAGCCTTAAGAGGGCAGAATACGGATGATGTTATTAATTCTATATTTAAGTATTTGCCTTATGGCCCACAGTTCTATGATGAGGACACCATCACAGATCAGCCGGAGCGTGCAATCTGTGCTGAGATTATCAGGGAAAAAGCGCTCCATGCTCTGAATGACGAGGTGCCGCATGGCATTGCAGTAGGAATTGACCGCATGAAGACAAGAAAGACAAAGAGTGGTCCTATTATAGATATGGATGCCACAATTGTTTGCGAGCGAGACTCCCATAAGGGAATCATTATAGGAAAGCAGGGCAGCATGCTCAAAAAAATCGGTACCAATGCGCGCTATGAGATGGAAAGACTGCTTGACTGTAAGGTGAATCTGAAGCTGTGGGTCAAGGTAAAGAAGGATTGGAGAGACAGCGACTTCCTCATCAAGAACTTTGGATACAAAGAGGAAGAATAGTATTTTGAAAGTAAGATTAAGATGTCACAGAGTGTAGTGTTGACCGGTATGGTGCTTTCAGCCATGCCGGTAGGGGATTTTGACAAAAGAATAACGATTCTCACAAAGGAACGAGGAAAAATCACAGCCTTTGCAAGGGGCGCAAGACGTCCAAACAGCCAGCTTATGGCAGGAAGCAATCCATTTTCGTTCGGTGAGTTTGAGCTGTTTGAGGGTAAAAGCGCATATTCTCTTTCAAAGGTCACAATCAGCAACTATTTCAGGGAGCTGACACAGGATTTGGAAGCAGTATACACCGGGTTTTACTTTCTGGAGTTCTGCGGATATTTTTGTCAGGAGAACAATGACGAGAAGGATATGTTAAAGCTCCTTTATCAATCACTCAGGGCTCTTGAATCACCGGCATATAAAAATGAGCTTGTCAGGGTAGTTTTTGAGCTTAAGGCTATTACGATAAATGGCGAGGGTCCATCGCTGTTTTCGTGTATACACTGCCATTCAAGGGAAGGACTTAATGTCTTTTCGGCAAGACGCGGAGGGGTGTTTTGCGACAACTGTGGCACGCAGGTACAGGGCAGGCATATACTAAGCGATACACTTTATACCATGCAGTATATTGTTTCAGCTGATATCACGAAGCTGTACACATTTGCAGTGTCAGACGATGTGCTTGAGGAGTTGAGAAGCATAATGAAGGAATATCTTTCAATCTATGTGCATCATGATTTTAAATCAGCAGCTTTTCTGTGATAAATTAAAGCATGAAATTAAATCATGAAATAATTAATAGATATTATGCATGTCGTTGCCCTTTAAAATATGATACTTGAAATCATATATACAAAAGGGTATAATATTATAGATTATATTTTAGGAGGCAGCTATGAATAAAAAGCTATCAATGCTGTTGCCTGTTATTGCGACATGCGGTTTGCTTGCCGGGTGCGGTACCGATTATTATACCAAGGACAGCACGGTGTTTGTTGCAAAAAACGGCAGTGTGGTATCTACAGATGTCGAGGACTTTGATACAGCTGCATACAAGCAGGATGACTTACAAAGCTATGTGGACAAGTCAATAGACGATTACAATAAGAAGAATGACGGTTCAATCAAGCTCAAAAAGCTGACTGTCGAGAAAAAGAAGGCATCTCTTACCATGAGCTATGCGTCAACCGATGAATACACTGATTTCAATGGGACAAAGCTTTTTTCAGGAACGATTGCGGAGGCTCTGGCAGCCGGATATGACTTCAAGACCGATTTCGCGGCGATAGATGATGGCAAGGCAAAGAAATGTGAATCATCTGAGTTTCTGGATGAAACCGGCTATAAGGTCGTTGTTTACGAAGGCAGCTCAAATTTGCACGTGAAAGGGAAAATATTATATGCATCTGTCGACAAAGTAAAGCTTGTAGATGACAAAACAGTTGCGATTGGTGACAAGTACAGCCTGCTTGCATCACAAACCACAGGGACAGAGAGTGCCACAGAGAGCACAGAAGCAGTAAAAGCCGATGCGACGGAAGGAACGGAAAACGGAGCGGATGATAGTGTCAGTGATGATGATATATTAAACTCGGTCAAGCAGGACAACGAGGTCACATTTGACTTTGACAGTGAGGAGGACAATTCAGCGCCGGTGTCATATATCACATATGTTATATATAAGTAGATTAAGGCGTGAATTGTTATTTAATTATAATTAAGAATACAAGTAACTATTCAGTACAGCTGATTCTAATGCGCCTGCAGCTTACAGCTGTGAAGGTACTGAACAGTTACGAATACAAATAAATCATAAGTAAGATAGAGAGGAAACAAGAATTATGGAAAAGACCATGGACAAAATCGTACAGGTAGCAAAAGCAAGAGGATTTGTATATCCGGGCTCAGAAATTTACGGAGGTCTTGCAAATACATGGGATTATGGAAACCTGGGCGTAGAGCTTAAAAACAACGTAAAAAGAGCATGGTGGAAGAAATTTATCCAGGAGAATCCTTATAACGTAGGTGTGGACTGCGCCATCCTCATGAATCCTCAGACATGGGTTGCATCAGGACATCTCGGCGGCTTCTCAGATCCGCTTATGGATTGTAAGGAGTGCCACGAGCGATTCAGAGCCGACAAAATCATCGAGGATTTTGCGCAGGACAATGGTATTGAGCTTGAGACATCAGTTGATGGCTGGACAAACGAGCAGATGGTAGATTTCATCAAGGAGCACAATGTTCCATGTCCATCATGCGGCAAGCACAATTTTACAGATATCAGACAGTTCAACCTCATGTTCAAGACCTTCCAGGGTGTTACAGAGGATGCTAAGAATACAGTATATCTTCGTCCTGAGACAGCACAGGGTATCTTTGTAAACTTTAAAAATGTACAGCGTACATCCCGCAAAAAGATTCCGTTCGGTATCGGACAGGTTGGTAAGTCATTCCGTAACGAGATTACACCTGGTAACTTCACCTTCAGAACACGTGAGTTCGAGCAGATGGAGCTTGAGTTCTTCTGCGAGCCGGGAACAGATCTTGAGTGGTTTAAGTATTGGAGAGGCTTCTGCCGTGACTGGCTCATTTCTCTTGGAATCAAGGAGGATGAGATGAGACTGCGTGATCATGATCCTGCAGAGTTAGCCTTCTATTCAAAGGGAACTACAGATATCGAGTTCTTATTCCCATTCGGATGGGGCGAGCTTTGGGGCATTGCGGATCGTACAGATTATGACCTTGGACGTCATCAGGAAGTTTCAGGACAGGATCTTACATACTTTGATGACCAGAAGAATGAGAAATATCTGCCATACGTTATCGAGCCGTCACTCGGTGCTGACCGTGTAGTACTCGCCTTCCTTTGTGCAGCTTATGACGAAGAGGATATCGGTACACCGGAGAAGCCGGATGTAAGAACAGTATTCCATTTCCATCCTGCACTTGCACCTGTAAAGATTGGAGTACTTCCACTGTCAAAGAAGCTCAATGAGAGTGCTGAAAAGGTATTTGCACAGCTTTCAAAGACATACAACTGTGAGTATGACGACAGAGGAACAATCGGAAAGAGATATCGTCGTCAGGATGAAATCGGAACACCATTCTGCGTGACATATGATTTCGACTCAGAGGAAGACCATTGCGTGACAGTACGTGACCGTGACACAATGGAGCAGGAGCGTATCGCAATTGATGAGCTTGATGCTTATTTTGCAAAGAAATTTGAATTCTAGTTTTGTACAAACTAACGATATTTTTTGTTAAATGAGGCTTAAAAAAAGCAATTACAACTTTTTTTGAAAGTGTATTTTGTGAAATCATACAAAATTAGGAATTAGGTCACAAAAATTAATATAAAAACATATCAGAAATCAAGTTTCGTGATATAATATAGATGACAAATGACAACCAAAGATATAGTAAGCTATTCTTTGGTTGTTTTGATATATGGAGATTGTGAATATGGAAGCAAAAGAATTAAAGAAGCTGAGCAGAAGTGAGCTGCTTGAGATGCTTTTAGACAGAAGTAAAGAGGTTGAACACTTAAGAAAAGAGCTTGACGAGACAAAAAAACATATTCAGACACTTGAGCGTGAGGTAAAGACATCGGGTGATATCAATGCTGCAATTAATAAACTCACGTCAGCAACAGAGGAAATCCAGAAATTTGCCGCCGTAATATCCATGGCTTCAAATAATCTGACAAGAAAATAATATAGAAGCAATATTTTGTGTTTATGAATGGATAATTGGACAAAAGAATGATAGAAAAAATATATAAAAAGGCAATATATGCTCTGGCAAGAGTTGCCGTAAAGTACATTGAGCTAAGAAAAAAAAGAGAACAGAAGAAAATTAAGCAGAATAAATCAGCTAACCTCACAAATTCGACAAAAAGCTGCACAGATGCTGAATACAATAAAAAGGTAGTTGCAGAGATTAATCATAACAATACTGCAGCTGTTGCAGAAAGCAAAAATAATATTGATGTAGTGGATTTAAGCAAAGACGAGGAGTTAAAGGATGTCGAACAGAAACCACTTACCAATGAGGATAAGCTTGATTTACTTTTGGCACAGATGATGGAAACAGCTGTTAAGTCATCTGAAAAAGTAACGCAGGTACATAAGCAGACCCAAAATGTTGATGAAAATATATCACAGGAAATAGCGGAAATAATTCCGGTCAAATATGTAACACCGGCGCCAGACATAACTCCTGATATAGAAAAAAATATTGAAATAGAGAAGGAATATCAGCAGACTAAAAAAGGAAACCGGCCGGAGGATATATCTGTACATATAGAAAAGGAAATATCAAGGAAGGTTTCAGAAGAAAACAGAGTTGAGAATAAAGAAGTTGAGAATAAAAGTGCTGAGAAGACTGAAGATAGATCGGGCTATCGCAGTATCATGACAGACGACTATGACCGTTATAGCGATGATCTTGGCATAAAGGAGCTGCGTCAGGAACTGAGAAGAGTGAAGTATAACAACAAATTTGCAGCAACACTCTTCAATACCGTAGGAACACTTGTGGTAGTGGCAGCGGCAGCAATATTGGTCGCAAACCTGTGGCTCCCTATTTTGAAGGTGACCGGAACATCCATGTCACCGACGTTACAGGAGGGACAGGTGCTTATGGCATCAAAGGGGCATGACTTTAAAACAGGAGATGTCATAGCTTTTTATTACAATAACAAGATACTTGTAAAAAGAGTTATTGCGATGCCGGGTGACTGGGTCAATATATCAGAGGATGGCACGGTTTATGTAAACGATATCGCAATTGATGAACCGTATCTCAATGAAAAAGCTTTAGGAGACTGTAATATAGAGCTGCCTTATCAGGTTCCTGAATCCAAGATTTTCGTGATGGGCGATAACAGAAGCGTATCACTTGACTCAAGAAATACAGCTATAGGCTGTGTCTCAGAGGAGCAGGTAGTCGGCAGAATTACATTTGCCATCTGGCCATTGTCTAAAATTGGCAAAATTGACTAGTGTTATTTGGAATTTTTTGGTAAAAAAGTAGAAAATCCCGATTTAAAGGCTCGTGTGACCGTTGTGTGACCAAAAGTGTGTAATATATTAGCTGTTGAATAACGATTAAGCAAAATGAATTATATATAACTCTATGAAAGGAGGATGCAGAATGGATAAGGATATGGAACGTCTCGGCAAAGAGCGGCTTAAAAGAGTGAGAAGACGTAGACAGCTTGCTACATTTATTATTTCAATGGCTGTTATAGTGCTGGGCATTACTGCGTACAGACTTATACAACCTGCATCAGCAGCAGATCAGAATCAGAAGGATTTTACCATAGATAATGTCACAGAAAACTATGTTAATCTTCAAAAACTGCAATCAAATGGCTCATATACCGAAATGTCCAGTGAGGGCAAGTCAGCGGACTGGAACGGCGAGAAGTTCAAGCTTGAGGTTCAGCTGAATTTTGGAATCGGCAAGAATGACACGGTAGATGCCAATGGCAATACTGTTAAGAATTATTATTATGTCTATGATCCGTCGGTGACTATTCCGGATGATTTGTGCAATTCATGGACGACAAAATGTGACGACAACAGTGATATAGAACAGTTCCAGTACAGATATATCAAAAACGAGGATGGGACATATGCTATCCTTATAAGATTTGCAGATGGCTATATCGAGGGTAAAAGCAGCGATATAGAAGGCTGGGCAAAGATTGAGGCTCTTGGTGAGGGTAAGACCAATGATTCAGGTGATCTTGATATCAATATCGGTGGTGATGTCACCATAACAGTAGACAAGGATAATGTCCACTGGAACGGAAACGATTCCTTAAACTACGATATTTCCGTAAAGAAGAGCAATACAAATAATAATAATATTGCTATTGATGAAAACGGTAATTATTATGTTGAGTTTACTGTAGATGTATCTTCTGAAAAAGGTACACCTGATGATATTGAAATCACAGATGAATTTAACGGCAATGGCATGCGTGTTGATACAACAGGGCTTACCTACAGCATAAAGAAAAACGGTCAGATTATTGACAGCAGCTATACTGCAACGGCGACAGGAAAGAATGACCCGGCAGATGCGGGAAAGGCAACGCTTACTGCAAAGCTTCCGAAATTAGATGCAGGTGATAGCTGTTCTATTACATACAGGTATTATCTGACCAATGCCGGGGATTTGGGAAATAATGCTACATGGCAGGCAACTAATTTCGTTACAGGTAAATCAACAGACCAAAATTCAAAAGAAACTGTCATAGATACGTCAAGCAGCTATGTAAAGTATTACAAAAATCTTATAGAAAAATCCGGTAAATACGATAAGACTAATAACCAAATTATCTGGACGGTTACAGTAAATAAAACCTGTGAGGATATTGCTGGAGCTTTCCTGAAAGATGATATGTTTGATAAGATTACAGACATTGATATATCACCTAGTGACGGGTATACAATTAACAAAGACAGCAGTGGCAAGGTGACATCGGTTACATTTAATTCTACAGATGGTAACAAGAACTGCAATAAGTATACTGTCAAATACTATACAGATGCATTGCAGACATTTGATGACCAGAAATTTAATAATAAGGCTACTCTCACTAAGGATGATAAGTCATATGACAGCTCTTCAAGTGTAAATGTTCCAAAAACAAAGCAGGATATTACAAAGAAGCTTGTTGAAGCTCAAAAGACAGATAACAGTCTGTATACTTTAAAATGGGAGGCTAAGTTTACAATTCCGGCATCGGGATTTCCTAAGGCGTTTGGCATTGCTGATACAATGTCATCCAAATCCCAGAAGAATTATCATTACATGACTTATACCCAGATGAATGATTTTGTAAGTCAGGTTAAGGAAAAGTTTGATGGATATATCGGTGACATTACTGTTAAATATCTGGATAAGAATAATAAGTCAAAAACGGCAAAATTTAATGAAGTATCCAAATCTGATGACTACAGATTTACCTCGGTAAATATCAGCTTTAATAAGGATTATCCGACAAGCAACGGTGAAAAAGAAGTAGTATTTACATACAGCACAACCGCCGATACAACACCGAGTGGAAGAGTTGAATATGTGAATAAGTTTGAAGCTTTAAATTCAAGTGCATCTGCATCTTATAGCCATACGACATCAAAGATTGAAAAGACTGATGGAAACGGTAAAACAGGTCAGACATATTTGAAAACCACAGAAAGTGATGGAACACTCACATGGCGCGTTGATGTACTTATGGATGCTGATGCTACAGAGTATACTATCACTGATAAGCTTCCGGAGGGTGTTACACTGCAGAGTGTAAAGATAATGCTAGCCTATACTAATCAGGAGGGCTTTACATATCCTGACTTTGAAGGCACATTGCATACCGTAACTGACGGCGACTGGTTCACAAAAGGAATTCAAACCGGCACAACGCTTGATAAAAGCACAAATACCGTGGTTACAAGAGTTATAAAGCCTGATAAAGCCAATACAGAAATACATGGCTGGAATGAGAACTCTCACATATATGTAGTATACAAGTGCACGATAGATGATTTTGAGAATTTTGAAGCCGGTAAAACAGTGGCTTATAAGAATACAGCCACAGCATCTTCAAATACAAACAAAGAAATCGGATCGGCTTCTCAGACACAGACCATGTCAAAGCCTGACGAATCGGGCGGTGATAATCCTACTGAGGGGGATAAGGTTATTTCCAAGAACTACAAGTGGGATGAAGACAATCACAGGCTGCGTTATACGGTTATAATAAACCCTGATGGCAAGGACTATCTGCCTGATAGCGATACATTAAAGCTGACAGATGTGCTTAAATTTACGACACGCACATATGGCAATGGTATTCAGACATTATGGTATATCGATTTAATGCCGGCTACAGTTCAGTTTAGAGAAGCTATTAAGCAAAGCGATGGAACTTATAAGCAGGGAGAAACGATAGATGAATGTAAGTGGAATTACAGTACACAGGATGGTACCTATGATTGGAGCGCCGATTCATATAGAACCATAAAAGCAGATATACCTGACGGTAAAGCCATAATGCTGACATATACTTATCAGGTCAATGCACAGGTTATTGGTACCCCTGGTGAATACAGTCCGATTATAATGAATGTCAGCAATACAGCAAAGCTTGAAGGCATTGAAAAGGGAGAAGACCGTAAGGATAACAATACTGTTTACAAAGAGTCTAAATCCTCTGCCGGAGTAATTAAGAGCAATACATTTACCTTGTATAAGGTAGATAAGGCTGATTATGGCAGGCTGCTTAAAGGCGCTGAGTTTGAGCTGTTTGGATACACATCGGATGGTTCTTATGCGTCGTTAGGTGAGTATACCACCGATGAGAACGGCAGAATTGATATCAGTATGAGTACTGACAATCTGGAGTATAATACTCAGTATTATATAGTTGAGACAAAGGCTCCGGAAGGTTATTTACTCTCGGCAGAGCCACATAAGGAGTATTTCTATTTCAGTGCAGATAACTCAGCACATCCTGTTGTAGCTGAAAACAGCTCATTACAGGGAAGTGATATGGCAAAGGTAAATACACCGTACTATTACGAGGATGTAGCAGTTGCAACCACCAGCATTTCAGTTGATAAAAAATGGACTGATTCTAAGAATAATCCGTTAGATAAGACTGATGGAAAGATCTTTCTGCAGCTGCATCAGGTGGATTCGGCTGGTAATGATAAGAAGTATGGCAATCCGGTTGAGTTGACAGCTGATTCGGCAGGTGAATGGTCATATGTATTTAAAAATCTGCCATTACAGAGTGTAGATGAAAATGGTATTCTGACCGGTACCACATATAAATATTATGTGACAGAGGTTGGAATAAATCAGAACAACAGTATGTCAGGCTATGATGTTTCATATATATTTAAGGATATAAATGGTACACAAATCACAAAGACCGATGCAAACGTTGCACCGGGCAGCGCCAATGCAATAGAGTCCGGTACTGTTGAGATTACAAACAAACTCATAGAGTATGAGCTTCCGGAAACAGGTGGAAGCGGTAACAGATGGTTGTATATGTTAAGTGGAGCTGTGCTTATAGCAATAGCTGTAATAACACTTTTCTATAAAAAACATAAAACATTATAAAAAAGGAGAATGCGATATGAAAACAATCAAAAGAAGCATTGCTTTTGTTCTTGCAATGATACTTACACTTGCAATGAGCGTTACAGTATTTGCTGAGGGCGAAGGCGCAAAAAAAACATTTACCATCACGGTTAATGAGGCAAAGGCAGGCCACACTTATGAGGCTTACCAGATTTTAAAGGGAGATCTTTCAAAATCACAGACAACACTTTCAAACGTTGACTGGGGTACCGGTATCAAGGCAGACAAAAAGACAGATCTTGCTAATGATGCAAAAACTTATGTAGAGAAGCTTTCAGGAATGCAGACGAACTCTTCAGATCTTAAGGCAGAGGCACAGAAAATTGCTTCAGCTTTAAGCACTACAGTAGCAGGTTCTGTTTCAGTAACACAGGACAATGCAAAAGCTGAGATTACAGGACTTGAGCCTGGTTACTATCTTATCAAGGATAAGGATAGCTCTTTAAAAGGTGACGAGGCTTACACCGAGTATATCCTCAATATCGTTGCTGATACAACAATCACACCTAAGACAGATGTACCTTCTGTTGAGAAGAAAGTAAAAGACACAAACGACACGACAGGTGATACAACAGAATGGCAGGATTCAGCCGATTACGATATCGGAGATGATGTTCCATTCCAGCTCACAGCTACATTACCTGCAAATGTTCAGTCATATAAGTCATATTACCTCAAATTTGATGATACCCTTTCACAGGGACTTGATTTCAAAGAAGGAACTGTTACTGTCAAATTAGGTGATAAGGATGTTACAAAATTCTTTAAAACAAATTATGACGCAGCTAGCAAAAAGCTTACTTTTACATGTGACAACATTTTAGCAGAAGGATTTGAAGCTAAAAATGGTGATACGATTGTAGTTGAGTACAAAGCAACTCTCAATGAGAATGCTGTTATCGGTTCAAAAGGAAACCCAAATAAGGTTAAGCTTGAGTTCTCTAACAACCCTAACAACGGTGGTGAGGGAGACAAAGGTGAGACTCCGGATGATACAGTAATCGTATTTACATACAAGGTTGTAATCAACAAGGTAGATGAGAACAATAAAGCACTCGATGGTGCAGAGTTCACTCTTTACAAAAAGATTAAAGGTGAAGCAGACAAAGAAATCAAAGCGGTAATTTCCGGTGATAAGAATGATGTCTTCACATTCAGCGGACTTGATGACGGTGATTATGTACTTAAGGAGACAAAGACTCCTGATGGCTACAACACTGCAAACGATATTGAATTCACAATCAAGGCAGACCACTCAATTGAGTCTGATGCTCCTGAGCTTAATTCATTAAGCGGAGATAAGGTGACCGGTAATATTACACTTAAAGCTGATAAAACTGAGGGCAGCTTAAGCACACCTGTACAGAACTTAAAGGGCTCAGTCCTTCCTTCAACCGGTGGTGCCGGACGTGTTGCAATTTATGTGATTGGTGCTATATTAGTAGTCGGTGGCGGAATTGTTCTTGTAACAAAGAAGCGTGTTAAATAATATCATTTTATGATAAAATATATCTGCCATGAGCCACTTTAGTGGTTCGTGGCAGTTACAATAGGCATAATTATATTATGCAAATGATAACAGTAAGGAGAGTGCTATGAGAAGAAAATTATCAACTATTTTGTTTGTCATAGTGTTTCTTGCAGGACTGTCCTTACTGCTATATCCGACGGTGAGTGATTACTGGAATTCATTCCATCAGTCAAGGGCAATCGCAAGCTATGTCGATGCAGTAGACAATACAGATGAACAAAAGCTTGAAGAAATGAGACAGGCGGCAGAGGCTTACAATGAAAAGCTTTTAAGCAAGCAGGACAGATATGATATGTCTGATTCGGACAGAGCAGAGTATGAAAGCCTGCTTGATGTATCTGGCACAGGAGTCATGGGCTATGTTGAGATTCCGTCCATCAATGTCTCATTGCCGATTTACCACGGCACAGACAATACAATACTTCAGATAGGTGTTGGCCATATCGAGGGCACATCGCTTCCGGTTGGCGGAGCAAGCACACATTGTGCTGTTTCAGGACACAGGGGACTTACCTCATCTAAGCTATTTACGGATATTGACCAGATGGCAGAAGGTGACACATTCAAGCTGTATGTGCTTGGCGAGACACTGACCTACGAGGTTGATCAGATAAGGATTGTTTTACCTGATGAGCTTAATGACTTAAAGATTGAGGAAGGGCAGGATTACTGTACACTTATTACATGTACACCGTATGGTGTGAATTCCCACAGGCTTCTTATCAGGGGCCACAGGATTGCAAATGATGCACAGGGACTTATTGTCGAGGATGTAAAGCAGGTACAGCCGTTACATGAAGCCATAGTGCTTGGCATTCTGTTTCTGGTTTTGTATATTATAATTTGTAAGATACTTAGTAAAACGATATTGTATAGATTCAGATAGAATCAGGAAGGAGGAAAAATGCACAATAGTTTAAAAAGAGCTGTCAGTATAGCTATAGCTGCGATAGCCTTGTTTTCTCTGCCATGTGGAAGCATTTTTGCAAGGACGCATATTGATATTGATAAGAAATGCTCTATAACAGTTGATATCCCTGATACATGGGAGGATTTGTATACTGTGGATTTTCCCGTAGAGCTTTACAGAGTGGCAGATGTAGATGAGAACGATGTATACACTGCAACGAAGCAGTTTGATGAGCTGGCTAAATCTATATCAGATATCAGCAGTAAAACTACCGCAGATGACTGGGAAAAGATGGCAAAGACAGCTGCGGACATTGCAGACAAAGGTTCTTTGACAGCAGATGAGGTAATAGATGTTTCAAACGGAAGGGGAAACGTTACAGGCGTTAAGACGGGACTGTATCTGGTGTATGCAAAGCCGGCTAATTCGGAAAGATTTGGATACACATTTGTGCCGTATCTGATTTCGGCTCCTAATAATGAGTTTGCTATGACAGGAAGCGGCTCAGATTCATGGATATATGATGATATCGATATCGAGCTGAAGCCTGAACAGACCGGGCTTATGGGAAGCTTACAGATTAATAAAACATTAAAGACATACAATACAGCACTCGGTGAGCCGGTGTTTGCATTTGATGTTGAGGCCTACGACAGGGATGGTAATGTGGTGTTTTCCGATATCGCATCAATCAGATTTGACAGTACAGGGGCTAAGAGCGTAGTTATTGACAATATTCCGGCAGGGTCAAGGGTGATAGTAAAGGAGGTATATGCCGCTGGCAGTTATCAGGTGACATCCTCAGACAGCATAGAGACACAGATTGTGGCCGGTGAGACCGCAGATGTTGATTTCACAAACGATTACAACGACAAATTGATTTATAGTACCGGTGTCGTAAACCATTTTGAGTATGACGGAACCGGATGGGAATGGGTGCAGAATTAATGAAAAAATTATCAGAGTCTTGTAAAAAACTTAATAGAAATCACCGTATTCTTGTATGTGCAGCCTTTGCTGCAACACTCATTGTCTGTGGTGTTTCAGTTAAACCGACACTGGCATATTTTACAACCTATGCTACGGCAAAGGGCGGTATCTCAGTAGATATCGGTCCTACAACTGATGTCAAGGAGAAGTTTAAGGACTGGAAGAAAACTATTGAGATTGAGAATACAGGAAAAGCAGACTGTTTTGTCAGGGTAAAGGTAATTGCAGCAAGCCAGTTTGATATACAGGCATCAGGCTCAAACTGGAGTCTTTCAGATGATGGCTACTGGTATTACAGTCAGGTAGTGCCGGTTGGTGGTAAAACCGAGCCAATTGTTGCAGCTATCACAGTTAGTGAAAAGGTAAAGACCAGCTTCAATGTAGTTGTGGTTCAGGAGTGTGCTCCTGTCACATATGATGAGAATGGCAATCCGTGTGTCGCACCTGATGCAAAATGGGATGCGACAGCACAATATGATAAAGAGGAGGGCGAAGAGTAATGAAGAGAAAACTTCCAATTATACTTGTAGCATCCTCTGCGATAATGCTTGCAGCATCGACGATTGGATCTACAAAAGCGACTCTTACATATATGAGTGATAATTATCTGGCTCAGATTGACATCAAATCCATCGGTGTTACTTTGACTGAGAATGGCAATGATGTGAGCTGGCGTGATTATAAGCATAAGGATGATGACTGGAGCGAGGCAACAGGAGTGCTGCTTGGAGATATGCTAAAGGATGCCGGAGATGAAAAACTGATTCTCGACAAAAAGTACGATGAGAAGCTTGCTGTCAAAAACAGCGGCTCGATAGATGAGTATGTGAGAGTGACTGTGCAGCATTACTGGGCAGATAAGGAGACAGGTGATAAGCTTTCAAAACTTGATCCATCAAAGATACAGATTGACTTTACAAACGATGGCTGGACAGAGGATAAGAGTGCTGAGACTACAGAGCGAAATGTATTTTACTACAATTCTATTTTAAAAAAAGGTCAGACATCCACTGATTTTACAGACAAAATCAGTATATCCGGCGATATCGCAGCTATTGTGGGTCAGACATCACAGACTGATGATAACGGACTTACAACCATCACTACTACCTATGAATATGATGGTGCGCAATTTGTGCTGGAGGCAACTGTTGATGCAGTACAGACACACAATGCAAAGGACGCAATTAAGAGTGCGTGGGGTGTTGATGTAAATATATCAGATGACGGGGCACTTAGCTTAGAGTAAAGGAGGACAATATGAAAAAATTTATCGCATTATTATCATGCATGTTGTTTATCCTTGGTTCGATAGGCACTGTATTTGCAGATGAGAATACTACTACAGCCGGCTCATGTGAGTTTACCGGCAAGGAGATGGTCAGTTCGTTCGATTCAAATAAAATAGCAGCCTCTGTCTCACAGATGGAGCCGGGAGATTCTGTCACATTTTCCGTTGATATAAAGAATAACAGCAGTATTTCGACGAAATGGTATATGTCCAATGATGTATTAAAGAGTCTTGAGGATACACAGGCTGTGGCTGAAAACGGTGGATACTCATATATTCTTACCTTTGTAGGACCGGATGGAAAAGAGGACACTATATACAGCAGCACCAGCGTAGGTGGAGAGAAGGAGACAACAGCCGGAAAAGGACTCAACGAGGCTACAAACTCTCTGGATAAGTTCTTTTATCTAAAGACATTAGAGCCGGGAGAGGGAGGCAGTGTGAAGCTTTTAGTAGGACTTGACGGAGAAAGTCAGGGTAATATATATCAGGATACACTCGCAAAGCTCATGATGAACTTCGCAGTGGAGGACAATTCAAATCCGACTTCACCAAATCCACCAACATTTACAACTACAACAAGCAAAGTAAAGACTGGAGATATCTGGTCAATAGCGTCAGCTGTAGTGTTTGTGATTGGTATTATTTTGATGATACTGGCTTTCGTAAGTGACAGAAAGGGGGCTAAGCAAAATGAAAAGATTGCTTAAATATTTTCTTGCAGCTCTTGTTGTCATAACCGGTGTTTTCTCACAGACAGCAGATGCAAAGGCATTTTCATATACGTACACTGTTTCCTTCTCAGCCGGAGGTCAGGGAAGCATAAACGGTGGTGTGCAGGTGCGAAAGGCATCAGGCAATGAGGCTTCGGTTTCTGTTTCTGCTAAAGGAGACAAAATAATTGTCACAGGTCTTGAATATGGAGATGTCATCAGCTGTGATGCACAGGGCAGTGTGGCACTTAATGAAAACAGCAAGTACTACGTAAAGGGAATCAGATTAAGCGGCCGTGACAATAATACGGTTGCACAGTCGGCTTTTCTCGTATCGGGAGATCAGGACTATGTTGTTGCATACGGCATACCGGGCGAGCTTGCTGAGTATACAGTCAACTATGTGGATACAGATGGCAATAAGCTTGCTGAAAGCCGTACCTATTATGGTAATGTGGGCGATGAGCCGGTTATAGCATATCTGTATATAGATGGATATATTCCGGACAGCTATAATCAGACAGGAAAGCTGTCGTCAAATGCATCAGAAAACGTGTTCAACTTTGTATATTCAAGGGCTGCATCAAGCATGGCTGCTGCCGGAAATGGAGCAAATGACAATACTGCGGCAGGCGGCAATCAGGCAGCCGCAGGAGCTGCAAATACAGCCGGGGCAGCTAATGCAGCGGGCAATGCAGCAGGAGCGGCAAATAACGGAGCTGCAGATGGAGCAAATGCCGCAAACACAATAGTGCCTGACGGACAGAATGATCCGCAGGATGGAATCCAGGCACCGCAGGCACAGCCAAATACTGATATAGCAGATGAGCAGGTACCGCAGGCGGCAAACGACAATAAGCATGATATAGCAGATGAGCAGGTACCGCTTGCCACCATGATTAGTGAGAGTGGAATGGCCGTTCCGCTGGCTATTGGTGCGCTTGGGATAGTTGCAATTCTTGCAATTATGATATTTGTCATAGTAAAGTATGTTAAGTCTGTCCGTGTTCAAAAAAATAGTATGAAACATAAGGGAAAAGATAATAAAAATTAGTTGATATTTGCTGAAATTATGGTATTATTAATGTGTGCGCTTGTATGAGTGCACACATTAATCAAGTATATGGATGGTTTTTTTTACCATACCAGAAATAAAATTTAGGAGGAATTGCAAAATGGCAAACAAGTGGGTATATACCTTCAAAGAGGGTAACATGACCATGCGTAA